>SMUX01036944.1_pt1 | contig 53343 bp, 57 predicted proteins | sample 2456431 | NCBI WGS metagenome assembly SMUX01 (sample SAMN11095930, study PRJNA526329) | marine sediment metagenome | biome: Marine sediment; feature: Surficial sediment; material: Deep marine sediment; isolation source: Hadal surficial sediment | place: Pacific Ocean | collected 2014-11 | depth... | reverse complement strand
CGCGCTGGGCTACATCGACGCCGCCCGCGAGGTGCTGGACCAGGCGTCCCGGGCGGGACTTACCATGGACCTGATCGTCCTGCCGACCGGTAGCGCCCTGACCCATGTCGGCATGCTGGTCGGGCTCAGGCTGGCGGGGTCCAAGGTGCCGGTGCTGGGTATCTGCGTCCGCCGCGGCCGGGACGAGCAGGCGGAACGGGTCCTGGGAAGGGCGTCGGAAGCGGCGGACATGATCGGAAAACCCGGGCTCATCGGCCCGCAAGACGTGTGGGTGGATGACCGGGTCCTGGCGCCGGGCTACGGCATCGCCAACGGCGAAACCCTGGAAGCCATCTCCCTCGCCGCCCGCCACGAGGGATTACTGCTCGATCCCGTGTATTCGGGGAAGGCGCTCGCCGGTTTGATCGCCCTCGTCCGCGAGGGCGTCATCGCCCCGGACCAGACCGTCGTCTTCCTGCATACGGGCGGCACGCCGGCCCTGTTCGGGTATCAGAGCCTGTTCGGGTGAGGAGGCCATGGACACATTAACTGGTGTTGCGAGTGGTGATGTCCGCTCACAGGTCCACACCGGTCAACCGTAACGAACCCGGCGAACTACCGCTGTTGACCCATCTCGGACATGAGCCGCCACCCTGCCGCTCTCACTGAAGCGCGCGGTAACCTAAGGGTAGCCGGTGGGCAGTTGGCCGGTAGTGACAACGTCGTTAACTCGTTGGCGCGTTTGTGACGGACCAATTGTCAAACGCGATGTCCGTTCCTGTCTGAGGCTGTTGAAGGCCTCTGTTGTCAGCGACCTACGGACCTGATTCCTTTTTCTTGATGGTTGTAGAGAAGGAGGAACGGCGATGATGGGACCGGAAGGTGGTCAACAGGACCGGCTTTTTTATGAGTTCAATCTTGAAGATCGCGTCCCGGCCAATCATCTTCTGTGCCGGATCGACGCGGTTCTCGATCTGAGTTGGCTTCGGGCTGAACTTGCGCCTTTCTACTCTCACACGGGACGCCCCTCGGTCGATCCGGAATTGATGATCCGGATGCTGCTGGTCGGTTATTGCTATTCAATTCGTTCGGAGCGCCGACTCTGCCAGGAGGTCGAGCTCAGCGCACTCAACTGGTGAACATGATCCGCTCCCAACTGGCGGAGTTTGGCATTGCGCTAGCAAAAGGAATTCAGCATGCCTACGAATTGGATTACTAGACGACGTAATGTTCGTTGGGATACTCGGCGAAATACCTGTCTCTTCTATCGACGACTACGGTCACAATTTTTGACCCTTTTTCCATTGACTTGGCCATTTGTATAGCCGCACACACGTTGGCTCCTGATGACATGCCGCAGTACAGGCCTTCTTCCCGACATAATCTGTCAGCCATGTTCTTGGCATCGGCATTTTCGATGGTGATCTCGTTGTTCATAACGTTATTTTCAAGAAGATCTTCAATCAGAAACCTTAATTTGGGAACACCAAAATTTTCCAGGGCCTTGTGAACGGCCCGGGAACGTACCCATTCAATTCGGGGATCATCTGTTGGCACAACACCGGCGACCTTCAATTCGGGAAGTTTTTCCTTCAGGGTTTGGGCCACACCGAGAAGGGTGCCTCCTGTCCCTACAGAAGCCACCCAGCCATCAATTTGTCCGTCCATCTGTTCCAAGATCTCTCTCCCCGTATACTCCCGGTGAGCCCTTGTGTTATCAACATTGCACAATTGGTTGGCCCACCAATTTGACGAGTCGCTTTGTTGCAGGTCGTAGCACTGTTTCATTCGAATGGCCACAAAGGTGGCGGCTCTTTCTACTCCTTGCAACTGATCGACATTTTCCATGTGCTTGTCCAAATCGATCGGAGTCACATTGGCGCCATAGAGTCGGGCAATTCGGATCCGATCCGCTGAATCATAGGCACTGGAAAGCTGCGCGGGCAAAAAGATTTGAACCTTATAACCCTTCACGTTTCCCACAAAGGACAAGGCCGGCCCGGTATTCCCGGTGGACTGATCAACAATTGTTCCACCAGGTTTGAGCTCACCTCTTTTCTCAGCTTCCTCGATCATGCAAAGAGCCATACGATCCTTGATACTCCCCCCAGGATTTGTGAACTCACATTTGACGTAGATATCCACTCCCAGCGAATCCGTAACATGATTCAGCTTAAGTAAAGGAGTGTTTCCTATATCGTCAAGAATCGTCGCCTTTTCAGTCATCTTTTCATCCACCTTTCGAATCAAATCAATAATCGCTGGAGATTATGCAACATCTGTCAGCCCAAATCGTGCTGATACTGAGCCATAACGTCTGCGAGTTTCGCGACATCGTCTGCGTCACGTTCGGTAGCTGCGCGGACAGTAACTGCTGGTTCGGTCATAATCCTGGCTTTGAGCGTCTGCTGGCGCCTCGCATGTGACCGAGGAGAGGAACAGTGGAGGAGTACGATTACATCGTGGCAGGAGCAGGTTCGGCCGGCTGCGTCCTCGCCGACCGCCTGTCCGAGGATCCCAGCCTGCGGGTCCTTTTGCTCGAGGCCGGTCCCGAGGACGACAGCTGGACCATCCGCATGCCGGCGGCGCTGCGCTTCAATTTCCTCGGTGGGCGCTACAACTGGGATTTCCATACCGAGGCCGAGCCTCACCTCGGCGGCCGGCGACTCTACCAGCCCCGCGGGCGTGGCCTCGGTGGCTCTTCGTCCATCAACGGCATGACCTACGTCCGCGGTCACGCCCTCGATTACGAGCGCTGGGTGACCGAGGGGGCAACCGGATGGTCCTGCGCAGAGGTGCTACCGTACTTCAAGCGCATCGAGTCGCACGAGATCGGCGAGGACCCGTGGCACGGCGACGCAGGGCCGGTGCGCATCACACGCGTGTCGGCGCTCCACCCGATCGACGAGGCGTTCCTCGAGGCCGGGGAGCAGGCAGGCTACGTGCGCAGCGATGATCTGAACGGTTACCGCCAGGAGGGTTTTGGACGCTTAGACATCAACGTCGACCGGGGCGTGCGCGCGAGTGCGGCGCACGCCTTCCTGCGCCCCGCGCGCAAGCGTGCAAACCTGACGGTGCGCACCGCTTCCCATGTGGCCCGTTTGATCATGGAAGGGGAGCGCACGGTCGGTGCCGAGTACCTCTCCGGAAACCGCCGCATCAAGGTAAGGGCTGATCGCGAGGTCGTGCTCGCCGCCGGCGCCTTCGGGTCACCCCAGATTCTGATGCTGTCGGGTATCGGTCCGGCTGGCGCGCTGCATGCGCTCGGGATCGATCCGATCGTGGATCTGCCGGGCGTCGGGAAGAATCTCCACGATCACATCGAGATCCATGTGCAGCACGCCTGCCCGCAGCCGATCACGATGAATCGACACATGACGGTGGCAGGCAAAGCCCGCATCGGGATCCAGTGGTTCCTGTTTCGCTCCGGTATTGGGGCGTTTAACCATTCCCACGTCGGCGCTTTCATCCGCAGCGCTGCCGGCGTGCAGCATCCCGACATCCAGTACCACTTCTGGCCGTACTGGTTCGAAGGATGGGATCCTCCGCCGGGCCGTCACGGTTACTGCTTCGGGGTAGGCACCCTGCGCCCCAGGAGTCGCGGCGAGGTTACGCTGCGATCGACCGACCCGCCGTGCATCCTGCTGAACGCTTTGGCTGATGAGGATGATCTGCGCGATCTGCGCGCCTGCATCACGTTGACTCGTGAGCTTGCCGCGCAGAAGGCTTTCGATCCATTCCGTGGCCCCGAAGCGGCCCCCGGGCCGAACGCGCGCAACGGCGACGCGGTCGATGCCTGGATCCGCGCTCATGCTGCCAGCGCCTATCATCCGTGCGGAACGTGCCGCATGGGAACGGGGAACGACGCCGTGGTGGATGCGCAAACCCGGGTGCGTGGAGTCGAAGGTCTGCGCGTCGTGGACGCCTCCATCATGCCGAGCATCACCAGCGGCAATCTCAACGCGCCGGTGATGATGCTCGCGGACAAGGCCTCGGACCTCATCCTCGGACACGATCCCCTGCCGCGCTCGAACGCATCTTGGTACGTCGACCCCGATCACGCCAGCCGGCAACGCCGATCCTCGTAGGGTTCTGGTAGTGCCCCTCGCGGCACAGACTTGATAGGGCGGCGTGCTCCGCGGATGTGCACTTCGTAAGTTCGCGGCCACATGCTAGCTCCCGCCGTATATCTGACTAAGGTTAGCCAGCTAGGCGTCCAACGTCATCGACTTACAAGACGTTCTTCTTTCTAGAAAACCGATTCGGCATAGGTAGATTCTTCCCCAGCCGCTTCAGAATTGTGGGCGACGTGCTGAATCCTCTTGGCCCGTGGTCCGCGTAGGTAACGGGTAATCGCAGCACCGAAAATGCAAACAAAATGCCTTTTGTCAGAATAGGGTTGACAATGGCAGAAGTTGGGAATAATTTCCCAACGTACTGGCATGACGGCACGGCTTGCGCAACCAACTTAAGAGGCAATCGGGGAGCCACCGATGAGACTACCAACCATCTCAAGACTTTACGGTACAACAGTGCGTAGCGCCTGTGTGGCACTCTTAAGCCTCGTGACTGTCTCGGCCATCGGGGCCACTTCTCAGGCGTATTACAACCTATCACCCATTGCTCAGTATATCGATTCGGCAATACGAGCTGATGATGTACTACGGAATTCCCCGGTATCGGAAGAGTGGTTGCTTTCACGAGACAATCTTTTTGCCGAAATATATATCGATGGGCCACAAATTTTTAATGGCATCAAAGATGTAATCAGCCAGGCCCAACACGAAGTTGATATTGTCTTTTATGTCTGGGATGAAAACAGTCAGGCGACCGCTTTGATCGGCGAAGGATTAAGGGATGCCATCGAAAATCGATCGGCCGGTAACAAGTTGCTGGTTCGCATGATGTTAAGTGATTTTGAACCAGGTTTTAATAGAGTCATCAATAAACTATATAACTCGGTAAAAAAATGGAATCTCGATAAATCGAAAGTGACTTTCCAGTTGGCCACGCATCCGCATGGGGCGTTTGGAGCATTGCACGACAAAACGATTGTTGTAGATGGTTATAGGCTTGTTGTGACGGGCGCCAATCCGGAGAAAGTCCATGATGATAAGCCCGATAAGTGGCACGATAGTGGCTATTACTTTATAGGCAGTGTTGGACGCTCTGCGTTGGCAAGCGTTGATGAGGCCTGGAACTACCACGGGCGGCACTGGGATTGTCGACCACGTAGCTTCGGTTTTGATTGTGTTGACAGTTATCATCCGCAGCCCTCGAGACCCTGGTTACAATATGTCTATTCCGGCGGCAACATCCCAATGATCGCTGTCGGTCGTAAAGCCGACGGGTCTATTACCAATGCCACTAATAACCCTCAGGATGTTGCATGGCTGACTGCACTTGATAATGCGACATCCCATGTTCATGTCGAGACCCCCAATATCAATGACGATGGGTTCCGCGCGGCGGTGATTCGCGCTGCAACACGGGATGTGGAAGTCAGGCTTATTACGAGTTTGGGATTTAACCGCAAAGCTGTGAACCTACCGTTTCAGGGAGGCGATAATCAAGAAGTGGCGGGCGAGCTATTGGGTATCATGCGTGACGCATATCCTGCGTTTGCCGATAAATTGAAAATCTGTTGGTATAGCCGTGACGGTCTTGAAATTATGGTCGGTAAGCCGAACAGTCATGTCAAATATATGAGCGTTGACGGCGATATTGCGATTGTCGGCTCCGGTAATATGGATACGCAATCATGGAATCACTCCCGTGAGTTTAATGTAGTAGTAGACAGCAGAGCGGCTGTGCAAACGATGGAGTCCGAATTATTTGGACCCGACTGGAATCGTGCGATTTGTAGTGTGTTCGATTTTTACGAGGGCAACGGCGGCACACAAGAGTCCATGTGTACCATTGGGGCCATAAAGAATAAGACGATCAACTTAAAATCAAGTGCTTATTCGCATTGTGATAACGATGAGGCTCGATCTGTCAGATTCCGTGATGTTATCGGGCCAAAGACTTTAACGCTATTCGATCATCCGGACAGGAAACGCGAAGACGACTGGACGGAGATCATTATCAAACGAAATATCAAAAGTAAGCTCATTTCCACGTTTCAGCGCTCGTTCGAGGATGACGACGTCCGTGTGATATACCACAGAAACAACGGTTTGGATGGTAAGGTTTCGAGCATGACATTGACATCTGATCCGGCATCACCCTCTTTTGATTTCTATGAGGGTAACAATGCATCGCAAAACCTCGTATGTTCACTCGAAGCGAAGAACAGTCGAGCGATCAATTTCAAGAACCACTCGCAGTGCGATAACGACGAAGCACGCTCGATCGTCTTATATAGTCTCAACGCCGGCCACAAACTCACGGTGTATGACAATCCGGATGGAAAGAAGAACGACGACTGGACTGAGATCATTGTGAAACGTGATATCAAAAGAAAGGTGATTAACACGTTTCAAAGATCGTTCGAAGATAGCGATGTGCGGGTGATATACCACAAAGACAACGGCTTGGATGGTAAAGTCTCGCGCGCAGAAATTAGCGTTGTTGTCTATCCCCAAGCACCCACGTTAACCAGCCCGGCCAACGGTGCAACCGATGTTTCCGTCTCGCCTACGTTGAGGTGGATCAATTCGGGTGCGGGGACAACAAAGTATCAACTGCAAGTGGATAATAACAACAATTTTTCCAGTCCAGTCTATAACAATAGCAGTGTCGCCCAGACATATCGCACAGTATCTAGCTTGGCGAATGACACTCGATACTACTGGCGGGTGCGTGCTTATAATGGTGTCTGGGGCAATTGGTCGGCGGTGCGCAACTTTGTTACGGTCACCTGGAGCGCGTCCATTGGTGGCCCGTCTTTATTAACCCCAGGCACACGTGGCAACTGGACGGCTAATCCATCCGGTGGCACGTATCAATGGTGGATACGCTCGGGTTCTGGTGCCTGGAGCTCTGCAGGTACATTTAGAACCTACGTCAAAATTATGGGAACCAATTCGTTTGAGCTAAAGGTCGACGTGACGAAGAATGGGGTAACAAAAGATGCCACCCATGATGTGTTTAGCTCCGGTGGCGGCGGCTGTCTTGACTGTATTCCTTGATTCATACTTTGCATGTAGACTAGAAAGGTTGTTCTCGGTCTGCAAAGCTGCCGTTCAGTTTGAAGTTGGAAAAGGGGACGCACCCCTGTCCTAGCTCTCTATTCCGCCGTAACAGCGCCTTGTATGAACCTGGCCCGGGTGATCCGTACCTTTAACAAAGCCCTGTACTGTTTTTGCTAACCGAAGCAACACATCATCACTAAGATCGGGCTGTAGTTTGCGGGGTTCTTGAACACCGATTTCTAACTGCCCCTCCACCCACAGACCCGAAAGGCGGCTCGCGCCATGGCTCCAGATGCCCATAGATTACGCTGAGACTTCTGATATTAGGTCCGCTCCCGATCCAGCCTGTGTGAAAACTCAAAGCCATTTTTCCAAGTGGGACTGCACCAGTAATATTGGCGCTAAACGATGGTGGCATCCCGACTATGCGGTATTACTGGCTTGCTGTTAAAAGCCGGGTGGGAAAAAATTTCGCCACTGAGGAAAATTTCGGAGTTTTCACACAGGCTCGATCCAGTGCGGTCATTCGGCAGCAATCTGGGCGATAACTTTAGCATAGCGTTGCCTTGCGTCGCTTGGGGTCACTTCCTGTATAGGGTTAATTTCTATATTATTCAGCGGACCACAGCGGCGCTGGGCCAAGAAATCTATAGCATTGACCTTCGTTTACCGCCTGGTGGGCCATCACGACCGGTAGGCACATGTTACTCCTACCGATCCCATGTCGAGGAGGAGGAGAAATGAAGCAAACAACATACTTACTCAGCACTGCGTTCGCATCGGCCATACTAATTGCAATGGCAAGTGTTCAAGCAGCCAACGCCCAGGAATATGTCTCGAAGGCTCAAGTCAAGACCCTACACCAAGCCCCGCTCCAGGGAGTGGAAGGCAAGGAGATGATCGTTAAACACTTTGTAGTTCCGGCCAAGTTTGTTGGAGGCAAGCATATGCATCCCGGCCCTGTCTTTGTGTACGTGTTGGAGGGCGAGCTGACCGTGGTGCTTGAGAGTGGAACTAAAACCTTTAAAGCGGGGGAGTTATATCCCGAGGATATTGCTGCCGCGATGGTCGGCAAGAATCTAAGCGCGTCCGATGACCTTGAGTTCCTGGTGTTCCAGGTAGGGGATATCGGCAAGCCAATGATGATCAAGGTGGAGTAGAAAGTTCCATCGAAACATAAGATCGAGCCTGCGGCCCCTCATGCGAGAGGCCGCCTTTAAACCGACGCCAGTGATCGCGTGTTCAAGGGGGAGGTTTCATGAGTGCCCCCTTGTTCGCTGATCCAATTCAATGGTTGTATGCCCCTTTCGGCCGAAAGCGGACCTTCCGGCAATCTCGAAAAGGGAGTATTTTTTGCGTAAGCGCCGCTGACCTCCTGGTCTCTTATCAGGTTGTGGGTGAATCAACGCCTCCCGCCCGGGGCGCGATAAGACGGCTTCTATTTCATCCTTAGAAGAAAAAGGGATTATCCCTGTATTCTTGTAATTGACCGATACGGCGTCGCAGTCGTAGGCAAGACGTCAAGGAACGAATTCCTGTTTGAAGTAAGGGGCTGCCCCTATAAGAAGAAATGGGGCCCGGTCAACCCGAGCCGTTTACATAAAAAAATGTGGCAAAGCAACATCGAGGAAAAGCGCTGCAAACCCCGGAAAGCTTTTTGATTGGTTTCAGGCTTTGATAAGCTGTACGCTCGACGGCGTTCACTAAACGCATCTTCCAGGCGCGGCTGCGGCACTCGTGACCCTGCCGTCTTTTGTGTCCGCAATCACAGTTTCTTCATATCTGACCGTGGTTGAAGAAGCAAATTTATACGTCACGATCTTAGTGACCCGCTTCTTCCGCGGGATAGCAGGTGCAAGGGGTTAAAAATGTCTTCGCTCGCAGAAGAACGCTTTGATGTCTCGTTCGTCATTCATATGATCCGGGATTTTTTCCTGGTGTTGCTTGGTGTAATCATTATTGAGTTAGGTATACGCTATGCATTGGTCCTGTACGATTTCCACGGTCGACAGAAAGACAACACGCAAATTACGGCGGACCGTCTAGCTGCTAATGTGAAATCCATTATGCTTAACCGAGGCGGTCCGGTCGCAGCGCGAACGGTCTATCCGATTTTAAAGAAAGATCATGAAGAAATTGGATTTGCCGTGGCCATCGAGCCTTCGCAGGCAACCATCGAGTCAATCGAGAACGTCTTCGACTTTACGCCCAGGGGCATCCCCGCAACATGGCCTGACGGCCAGTACCAAGGCGCCATGGCAGAGATTCGTGCGGAAGAGTTTTGCCTTCAGTGTCACATCACTGCCAAACCCGGAGACGTACTAGGTCACGTTGAGGTCCGCAGTTATCTGGATACGCAGCTGCGTCAGTGGTGGGGGGAAGTGAGGCTTACGGCAACACTCGGTATGGGCAAGATACTACTGCATACCGTCATATTGTTTTTTTTGTTGAAGGTGCGCATGGAGTCGCTGTTGTCTCTGCGGGCAACGGTTGCAGTTTTGGCCAAGGCTGGCACCAGATTGTCCCACCGTGCGCCTATCAAATCCCGCGATGAATTCGGCGAGTTGGCACGCGACCTTAACCTGTTTCTGGATCGTGTGAATCATGTTATAGAGGATCTCAGCGGGATACTGACTAAGATCGTGGCCCTCAATCAACGCTTGACCCAGGTGCATGATCAAATGGTCGTTTATGTCAAATCCGTCGATGAAGAAGTGAATCGCGTGACGAAACAGGCCTTTGTGGCACGTAAAGAGGATCCGCTGCTATCTGCCGAGTGGGTCGACTCAGTCGACGTCGTCGTGTCCGTATTGCAGACGGTTCAGAAGGAAGGCGGCATAACTCCGACGCTGGACGAAAAACTACAGCGAATGTCGCATCAACTGCGGGAGACTGTCAGTCGCGCCCAGACTTTATTCCGACATTTTGAGGCTGTGGGCACTGGTCTCATTGATCTCTCTGGCAACCTGCGCGACTTTTCCCATTGGCTGGAAGAAATGGCGATTATCGAGGAAAAGATGCAAGGGATCTCGGAACAAGGGCAGACGTTGTTGGAACGACTGCGGGGATCAGACGAGACTTAGACAGGATCACTTTATCGCACACCGCGCGTGTGCTGCAGTGACACGGCGACCGTTTTTGACCGTGATGCCTGTGTGGGCAGGCCAAAGGAGCAGACAAACCACGCCTGCTAGTACCCTAACCGATTTTGTCGCGATCATTGGCGCGGCGTCCCTTTTAGACCCGATGCCGGTGAGAAATCGGCTCGGGCCTACCTTGTTTGTCGTAAGCGCGCAGAGTCCACCCCGGCGTCGACGAAGTCAAAGTCCGTTACAATGACAAACGGCCTCGCTTTTTTTACTCACGGCCATGAACCATCCACGCAGGACAGGAGATGAAACAATTCCGACTAACCACTATCGTGTTCGCGGCGTTCCTCGCTGGTATCAGTAGCGTTGCCCAAGCAGACATCACGGTGTCTAAAAACGACAACTACAAACTCAGTATCTATAGGCTTTGCGAAACTGGACGCGACCTACCAGAGCGATAGGACGAACAGCCTGGTGGCGCCCCGATTCGCAACAGCAGGTAACGACAGCGCCACCGATCTCACGGCCATGCACAGCCGTTTCGGCCTGAAGTGGAAGGGGCCTGCCCTCGAGAACGGTTACCAGGCCGGTGCCGTGCTCGAGTTCGACCTGTTCGATCCGACGTCAAGTAATCAGATGGAGGTCCGCGACCGCTTGGTGGCCTTCACCCTTTCCCGCGGCGCTTCCTCGTGGCTCGTTGGCCAGTACTGGGATGTGTTCTCGCCGCTCAATCCGACGACATTGATGACCAACGGCAACTTATGGAACACCGGTAATCTTGGGTTCCGGTGCGCCCAGGTGCGTTATAGCCGCAAGGGGGACGTCCTCGACTGGGCCGTGAGCGTCAACGACCCCAGTACCAGCGGCACCGCACCGAACACCGATGCCCCCATCATCGAAGGTTGAGTGGAGTTCGAGATCGAGCGCGGCAAGATCGGGATCTCGGGCATATTTGGGGATGATGAGACCACAATCCGCGGTGAGGAGAAGGACATCGAGGGCATCAGCGTCGATTGGCTAATTCGCCTACACGACAACCTGATATTCAAAGGCGAGGCCGCCGACGGCGAAAATCTGGCGGTCTTCTTAAGCCGCTCAAGCGTGAATGCAACGACGCGCGAGGAACAAGACGTCACGACCTTTTGGACAGAGCTCGTATACTCGGGCGCCAACTACAACTGGTGGGTGGGCGTCGCCACCGAGAACTTCGACGACAACGCCCTGGCGGCTGGAGCCAACGAGGACACTCAGGTCATATTTGGCGCCTTCCAGTGGAAGCTTAAAGGCGCTGTGCTGGCGGGTTCACCGATCCTATTGGGCGTTGAGGTCGCAACGTTCGAGACTGACCTGGCCGGCGGCGGGGGCAACGACGCCGATCAGGTGATCTTTAGTGGGATCTACAAGTACTAGCGGTCACGGTGTACTTCGGGACCCGGCTAGACAACTTCGCGGTGGGTACCGTTTTTAGTTTTATCGTCCGTGGACGTACGGAAGAGATCAAGGGGTCAAACGCACGCCAACCCGTATGGGGCGGTATGATATTGACCAAAGTTCGTTAACGCGGTGAACGTTGACCTTGCTTTTTGTGCTAACCGCGAAAGACGTCGATTCCCATTACACATTCATGACTCGTAGAGGCCCAAACATCGGAGGTTATGCCGCGATTCCATGTTTTCTCGACGCTTGCGGAGCTTGTAGAAGCGCACCAGCGCAAACTGTATAAGACTGCCGGTTAAATGGTAAGCGAATCCCCGGCATTATCGGAATACAGAGAACATCGAAACTTGGTGTCGCGTTGCCCCTATATGGGCGAGGCACAGCACTACTCAGTTAGAATCGGCGACAAACTGCACAAGGACGTAATATGGTTCTACCAGTATCCCGCGCCGGATAGTGCAAAAGTCCAAGGACTTCTCGGTTTCTTAAACGAGAAGGTCGACATCTACGAGGATGGCAAGCTACTGTCTCGACCGAAGTCGCCTTGGTCATAAGAGCCGTGCAAGCATCCTAGAACATCTGGCAAACCCAACGAGCTGAGGTTGTAAACCTTATGGATACGCAAGCAATCTTCGGACTGCAGTTTGTCATGAGCCTAGTTGTGTGGGGCCTGATTGCAAAGTGGTTGTTGGCGCCCTGGTTAGCGAAAATGCCGCAACACCAGGCGCTTTTCTGGCTGACCCTGCCGCATGCGTTTCGCCACATTGGCATGGTATTCCTTGTCCCGGGCGTCGTTGCGCAACCGCTGCCAGCCGATTTCGCCCTGCCTGCTGCCTACGGGGACTTAGTGACGGGGGCGTTGGCATTGCTCGCACTCATCGCGCTTCGCACTGGCTGGGTGGGGGCGGTGGCGCTGGTCTGGCTCTTCAACATCGTCGGCACGGCGGACCTTCTAAATGCATTGCGCCACGTGAATGTGGCACCGGCCTTCGGGGCAGCCTGGTACATTCCGACATTTCTTGTGCCCGTACTCCTAGTGACGCACTTCATGATATTCGTCCGGCTGCTCAGACGCACGCGTCCAAACTGATCTCAACCGCCTCACTCCTGTCACAGGAGGAACATCGGTTTGCGACCCAGACTGTCTGATAACTCGATGATGCAGTAGCCAGTCGTCGTAATTGGTTATGAGTGAACCTCTCAGCAGTTCTTCGGCATTGATCTAAGTTGCTCATTGCTTCGATCCGAAGATATTCATCGCATAATAACTTCGTGAGAACACCTGTCAGAAGCTCGGTATGCAATTATCAGTGCCAAAAACTATTGGGCGCTAGGCCTGTATCGCCTCGATCAACGGTTTGACACCAAAGATCGTGATAAGACGTTGCATGTTGTACGCCAGCACGTGCAAACTCATCTCAGTGCTCACCCGTTGCAGTGTTTTCATCTGGAAGTGCGTCGAACCCATCCACGATTTGATGGTGCCGAAGGGATGCGCCACCGTCTCGCGGCGGGCACGCATCCGAACGATTCCTTTTGGCCGATTTGAGACGATCGTTCGATTACCCTGAGTCTAGTCCTTCGCTATTGAGCCTCAGGAGAGGTTCACTGAGTTTACCGAGCGCTGAAGTCGCCGGGAAGTAAGTACTCCGTCGGGTTGATGCCGTACGCGCCCGCCGGAAGGACGCGCTTGATCTCTAGCGCTTTGGGCGCCGTATCGTCAGATCCTCCACCCAGCTCCACGATCTTTGTGCTGCTTAAGTACCGCTTCTTTTCGCTGTTGAGGACCACGGCTACTTTCGGGCGCAGACGCTGGGCACGGTCGCCTGTTAATATGACGCCGACCTCTCCACTGCGGAACTCAACCACGCTTCCGATAGGATAGATTCCCATGCACTCGATATATTTTTCTACCAACGTAGGATGAAAAATCCGGTTACGCTGTTCATACATCCTGGTGAGCGCCTGAGTTGGCGCGACGGCTCGGCGATGAGGCCGCTCGCTGGTCACAGCGTCATACCAGTCGGTGATCCCACCCATCAGTCCGTATAGGCCGATGGCATCGCCTTTAAGGCCTTTCATATAGCCCGAACCGTTGTACCACTCATGGTGAAATTGGACGACTTCGATAGCCTCTTCGGGAATTCCCTTCGTGCCTCTCATCGTGTCTACGCCATAGGGTACATGGTTCTTTACAATTTCGTACTCCTGCGGGGTCAGGCTGGCAGGTTTGTTCAATATCTCGCTGGGGATCTTCGCCATACCAATGTCACCCATCAATCCGCCGATCCCGACGATGTTCAATTGTTCTTCCTCGAATCCCAGATGACGGCCAAACGCCAGCGCTAGAATGCTGACTCTGAGGCAGTGAAGGGCGGTATAGTTATCCTTATCTTTTAAATGTGTCCAGCACACGAGCGCGTCGGGGTTACGTAGTACGCTCTCTGTTAGACCCGTGACCACATCCTTCGCCCCGGACGCGTCCAGAGTCTTTCCTAAACGGGCATCCTCCATCATGGTGGAGACCAGGTCTCTTGCTTTAAGGTCGATCTCCTGTGTTGTGTTGATCTCCTCTTCGAACGTCGTTTGGTCGTGATGCTGAACGAGGGGCGCGTTACCGAGGATATGTACCCTGTGATCCTTCTGTTCCGCCACTATGACTGGTCCCATCCCGTCGTTCGGGCCGCCGGTCGATTTGACGTCATCACCGAGGACTACATCGATATAGACATACTTGCAATTGTGTTTAATCCACTCGATTTCGTCATAGGCTTGGATTTCGAAACGCTGAAACGGAAACGGCGTTTCACGCCAAGGCCGATCCAGCTCAGCGAGGTACATTCCTGGGACCAGGTCGTGAGCGTCGATTTTCTTGTTCATTGGCCAGGAGCCTCAGCGAGATATTTAACTATATACATCAAGTTAGATCATGCCCTCAGAATCAGTATAGGTCAGCCGTCGCCAGACGGGGTTCGCATGCTGCCAGCGGTATCCTGCAAACCTTCTTACAAGACTTGCTGGGGCATGTCCCGGGGCACTTGCGCGGCTGTATCACAAACCCGAGTGGCGTCCCGGTAGGGTGTCAGTTAAGCCCGGAACGCTGGACGATACGAGCTGCTTGAAGCCGGACATTCATATTTGGACCGGCAGCAAACAGCCCTGGGTCGCGATCCCCGAAGGTGTGGAGACGCACGAAACGCAACCTTCCTGACGACGTGAACGTCTGCTCCTGGCGTGTGCCGTGAAAAGGCGGCGCTTTCCCAGTGGGTGAAGGCCCCACCCGGCAACCGCTCCAGCCGGAAGCAACCTAACGCCACCGCGCCACATTCCGACTCTACCGATGTCTGCCGTAACCGATTGAAATTTGAGTGTCCGCTTTCTAGAAAATCGACTAGAGTCGCAAAGCGGACATTGGATTTTGCACTGCTTAAAGATCGTTTCCGACCCCAGCAGCCGGTCAGAGGTGATCATAGGGCCCCAGTTTGACGAAATCGATCCTGCACTTCGTCCATGGGCAAGTCGGCTGAAGTCGAAGATGTCGTTCGTTTGGCTGGACTGCGTTACGAGTCCAAGGCTCGTATTGTGTCGGGCTCATCCAGCGAAGTTTGGATCGTACGAACGGCCACTGGAAAGGTTGTCGTTCGCTTCTTATATCCCAAGAATGGAATCGAGCCCCGGATTGCGTTTGAAGCTACAGTCCGTCGCAGACTATACAATGAGGGCGTCCGGGTCGCTAAACTGATTGCGGCATCTCGAGATTTTGTCGACGTTTCTCGTCCGCGACCGTGGATCGTTGACGAATACTTATCGGGCAAAACGTACCCACGTGGAAGACTCCCGGACAGCGTATGCACTGATCTCGCGAACGTGCTCGTTCATGTTCATGCCATCGAAGGGCGGGGCTTTGGGCGACCGGAAGACTGCAGTGAATTGCGAGGAATCGCGGACTCAATAGAATCCGGCCTAGTGACACGGTTTGACAATCCCTGGCCCCTTGGTTCGTTGACGATTGACCAACATCCAATCTCGGAAGCAGACAAACACATCCGGGATCGACTGAAGACCTTCGAAGTCGAGGTTTGGGAGCATTTGCGCGAGTCCCCATCCCGAGTCGTTCACTCGGATCTCCACGAGGGCCAGATGATCTGCCGCGGCGGCGAGCTAGCCGGTCTGATCGATTTTGGAGATTCGATGCTTGCTGATCTCGCGTGGGACTTCGCGTCCTTATACTACTTCCATGGCGAGCGAGCACTAGACTCGGTGCTAAGCGTTTATGAGCCCAGCGGAATCACAAGGAGTTTGCTAGCGCAACGCGCGCGGCTGTTTTCAGTTTGCATAGCCTGCCACCATGCAATGCGATCGAAACGACTATGTAAACCTTACCGTATGGATGCGGCTATCGCTCATCTAAACCGGGTCCTAGCATAAGAGCTGGCGACTGCCCGCTGTTGGCCGCGAGCTGCCCGTAATCAGTTATTTGCGAATGTTCGGAAACGACCCCAAACCCGACCTTGGCGGTGAATGGCTAGTCGGCCATAGGCAGACATTCGATGAACGCACCAGGAGATGGTGTCCACCCGACCCCGCCCCACTAGGCTGGAAGATCGGGCGAGATAATAAGTAGAGGTGGGCGCGACATAAGTGTGGCTAGACCTAAGCCACAAATACTGTTAGTGGGTATCGCCAAAGAGCGCATCGATCACTGGACACTCTGGTATTTCTCCACCTTCACATTGTGACGCCATGTCTTTCAAAACGCGTTCCATTTTTCTGAGATCCGTGATTTTCCGTTTTACGTCATGAGCATGTCTAAGGGTGAGCGTCTTTACTTCCGCGCACGTGTAGTCCCCGCCGTCCACCAAGCTAAGCAGCCCACGGACTTCCTCCAGACTAAAGCCCAACTCCCGGCTGCGGCGTACAAAGAAAAGCCGCTTTAGATGGTCCCGCCCATAGAGTCGGTGCCCGCCCTCCGTGCGCGGCGGGGCGGGCAGGATACCGATGCGCTCGTAGTAGCGAATGGTCTCGATATTGCAGCCGGTACGCTTCGAGAGCGCACCGATCGTCAATGGCGATGTGACGGAAGCCGTGGTTCCACCCATTCAAAACATCCCTTGATTCTGTAGTTACTACAGATTGTATGGTACCACTAAGACAGACAGCAAAGAGAAGCAATATTGATGAACGCACAGCTGGAAAAGACACGTACACCGGACACCGTGTCGGGGTTAGGGCAGACCACCCCCGTTCCATCGGCGCAGTCAGGCCGCGCGGGCCTCATAGCCACCGGTGGTGTATTAGGGGCACTCACAGCGTCGGCCTGCTGCATCGCGCCCTTGGTCCTGTTCGGTCTCGGCGTGAGCGGGGCGTGGATCGGGAATCTTACGGCACTGGCTCCGTATCAGCCGATATTTGTGGTTGTCACCCTGGGGTTCTTGGTAACCGGATTCGTCATGGTGTACCGCACGCCAAAGGCCGCGTGCCCGGTTGATGCTACACACGCTCGCCCAATCTCAACCCGAACCACAAAGATTGCCCTGTGGAGCGCCACGATACTGATCGCAGCGGCAATTGCGTTTCCGTACGTGACGCCGTTGATCTTGGATATGTGACAGGAGAATTGTCATGAAGACGTTTCTGAAAACCGCCACGCTTGTCGGCGCACTCTTTACTGCCAGCAGTGTGTTCGCCGATAAACAGACGGTGACCCTTACGGTTAAGAATATGACGTGTGCCAGCTGTCCCTACATCGTCAAACAGTCGCTCGTTGCCGTCCCGGGCGTCAGCGCTGTCACGGTCTCGTTCGAAAAGCGAACAGCGATTGTGACCTTTGAAGATTCCACGACCACCGTCGCTGCGCTTACCGCCGCTACAACCAACAGTGGTTTCCCCGCCGAGGTTCTAGAGTAACTACGCGTTGGTGCGACGACACCATAACCCCGCAGAGGGAAAGTAAAGGTAAATACAATGACAGAAGCTCAAAAAGAATCCACGATCACCTGCCCCACCTGCAGGCATGAGAAGACTGAAACCATGCCGACCGATTCCTGCTTGTTCTATTACGAGTGTGAGGGGTGCAAGACGCTGTTACGACCAAAGGCAGGCGATTGCTGCGTCTTTTGTTCCTATGGCACCGTGCCGTGCCCCCCGATACAGCTCGCGCAGCAGTCCGGTAGCGAGCCGGGGGCTGGATGCTGCACAGAGTGACTTTCCTACCATGACACCAGTCACTATCATGCGCAGGATAGATTTCTATACGGTCGCCGGTCCCCTGGCATTCATTGTCGGCTTCGTCTGGGTGTACCTGGCCATGGTGTTTCTCAAGATTCCAGGATGGCCGGCCATGGTGGGGATGGCGGCCTATTACGCGGTCGGCGGTCTCGCCTGCCATGAACGGCATGACAACGCTTCCAAATCCCTCAAAGGTCTGCTGTTGGGCGCCGTCGCCAGTTGGCTCGGAGTTTTTCTCTGGGCAACGTTTTACAAAGGTTCGCCCGTGGCGATGGGAGCGGTTATGGGTATCGTCGCCATGATTTTCGTCCTTATCACCAAGTGGCGCTTCTTCGGTGATTACCAATTCATCGCGATGCCCCAGGCATTCTTGGGGGCAACGATTTATTTTGGCTTGCTCAACACCTTCATGATCGCGAAAGGGGTCCCTGACGGTGTGCTTTTTGGGTGGGTGCAATCCCTGGTAGTGAAAGGCGGCGCCCAACCCACTGTCGCCGGGGTACTTGCGGTGTTTTCAGTTGTTGCTGGCGTTCTCCTCGGGTTTATCCACCAACACGTATCCCTTTATATCGTTCGAGTCATCAAGCCCTTGAGCGGAACCCCAGATGATGCAAAGCTCGATGCAACAGTAAGTGGAAAAACCGAATCTCGATGAAATTGCGCAAGCACTGCGGGATGCTGGCGTCCCACCAAGCTTAAGCGCAGCGGAATCGCACCTGCTCGTTCAGATGTGGCGGCTCCTAGCAGACGGTCGCCCGGTATCGTCGGCGCAAGTAGAACAGTTGGCCTCGAAGCTCGATCTTGCGCCCGACGTTGCGGTTTCCACTGTAACGCAGATGAGTGAGCGCGACGATGAGGGCAACATAAGGGGATTCCTTGGTCTATCGCTCAATGACCATCTACACCGATTCCAAGTCAATGGCCGTACGTTATCGACTTGGTGCGCCTGGGATTCGCTATTCCTTCCACCCGCGATCAAGCGAATCGCACACGTGGAGTCGCCGTGCCCGGCGACTGGAAAGCTAATCCGGGTAAGAATAACGCCTGACAAAGTCGAGCACTACGATCCGGCGACGGCGGTGCTGTCCATGGTCAAACCCAAAACGATCGAGCAGGGGCTGCAATCCGCCGAGCAAACGTGGATGGCTTTTTGTCACTTCGTGCATTACTTCAGCTCTAGTGAAGTCGTCTCTGCGTGGTTCGCGGGAAAAGACGTCGACTTCACCATCCTCTCGATCGAGGAGGGTTATCGGCTCGGGCGCTTGGCGTTTAAGGAGATTATGGACCGCAATGACTAGCGGAGTGCTATGGACCTTGAGAGACGCGAGTATTCCGTCAATATCAAGGATGTGAAACAGCTTTCCTGTTGCGCGGGGTGAATCGGAAATGGTGAAACAAATTGTCGGTTCTGTGGGTTCTGTCCTGAGTGGGGCTTGCTGTCTCGGCTTCGCACCTTTTATTGCGGGGCTTTCGGCGATTGGCGCCGGTTTTCTCGTTAGTGACCTGGTGCTGATACCTGTGTTTGTTGTGTTTCTCGGCATCACGCTATGGGGGTTATGGACGTCCCGCAAGCGACATAACCACCCCGCCCCGTTCTTTCTCGGCACCGCGGCGGCGATTGTAGCCTTTGCCGCGCTTTGGTTCTTCGTACCGCTTGCCTATCTTGGGCTTGCGACACTGATCGCGGCATCTGTATGGGATATCGTGCTGTCGCGTCAACATCCGCAGGCGTCTGCAACTTGATGTGACGGTCGAACTGCCGGCGATGCGATGACAACACGTGATACAGAAGAATTGAGTCGCCATCGCCGTGGCTATGTGTATGCGCTGCTCGCGGTGGTTACATGCCCGTGCCACTTGCCCATCTTCGCGGTGTTGCTCTCCGGCAGTGCCGTCGGCGCTTTTCTGAGTGATTACTTCGGAACGGCACTGACAATATTTTCCTTGCTCTTCGTTTTCTCGCTCGCAGCCGCGGTGCGCGTTCTGCGTGGTAAGCAAGCGCACGACAATTGAGCTTACAGGCGGCCGCTTTCACAAAGAAAACGGCATGTTGGTGGGGCACACGACATAGGACGCAACGGGCGATGCGCCCTCGCAAGGGTTAGAGCTTCGATGAATTCAGTGAAGAGGAATTTCCCCGAACATCGATAATTAGGAGATCAAGAATGAAAACCCTTATTTGCCCTAGATGTGGCTGTTCGCTGGTAAGGCTAGGCGTCAGCAAAGAGGAGTCGGCGGCTTACACCTATAACGGTGAAGAATACCGTTTCTGTTGCCAGGGGTGCGCTGACCTGTTTGTCACTGACCCCGAGACACACCTGCAACGAACGAAGGATATGGTTGTATGTCCGACCTGCTTAGCGGAAAAACTACCGCAATCGACCTTTGCGTTCGAGCATGCCGGGCAGGAGATCCCCTATTGCGGTTGTCCGCTGTGCCAAGAAGGGTTTGAAAAGGATCCTGATTATTACATCAAACGTCTAGCAGGCACGATACCGAGTGAAGGGGTGGTCGGGCATGATGGAGGTTCTGTTAGGCCACAGTAAAACCTTGGCGGAACTGAGGTAGCAGTTATGTGGACACACCGCCACTACATTTAGGCCATGATCCAGCCACGGTCTAGCGGCGCTGGTGAGAGCATCTATCTTCTGCCACAACGGAGGCGACCATGAAGAAGACCTTTGACCTCATTGTGATCGGAACCGGCGCGGCCGCTGCTGGCGTAGCCAGTCGGTGCCGACGTGCTGGGTGGACTGTAGCGATTATCGATTCGCTGCCGTACGGCGGGACCTGCGCAGTGCGTGGCTGTGACCCAAAGAAAGTCCTGGTTGGCGCCACCGAGGCGCTCGATTGGGTGCACCGTATGGAGGGCAGGGGCATCCTGGCTAGCGGCGCCAAGATTAATTGGTCAGAGCTGATGCGGTTCAAGCGCACCTTCACCGATCCTGTCCCTGAGAGTAATGAGAAATGGTTTGCCGGGGCCGGCATCGAGATGTACCACGACCACACCCACTTCATAGGTCCGACGACGCTCCAGGTTGGAGACAATGTTTTGGCGGGCAAGTATGTGCACATTGCCACGGGGGCCAAGCCGGTGAATCTCAACATTCCGGGCCAGGGGCACATCATCACCAGTACCGAGTTCCTCGAGCTCGAAGAACTGCCATCCAGGGTAGTTTTCATAGGAGGGGGATTCATCTCCTTCGAGTTCGCTCACGTGTCCGCGCGGGCCGGTGCACAGGTCACGTTACTTCACCGTAGTGCTCAACCGCTTAAGGGCTTCGACCCCGACCTGGTCGCTATGCTGGTTGAACAGACACGAAAGCTTGGCGTCGATGTGCAGCTCGAAGCCCAGGTGTGTGGCGTTGAGCGGGTCGATAACGGTTTTACGGTGCAGACCTCCACACCGGGTGGGAAGCGTTCGTTTGAGGCTGATTTGGTGGTGCATGGCGCCGGCCGCGTTCCGGATCTCGACAATCTCGGACTAGAGGAAGCCAATGCCGAATATGACCGACGCGGGGTGAAGGTAAACGAATTCTTGCAGAGCAGCTCTAACTCTGCGATCTACGCGGCGGGAGATTGCGCCGCTACGGAGGGCCCTCCGTTGACACCGGTCGGTGCCTACGAGGGTGGGATCGTGGCCGCGAACCTGCTCGAAGGCAACCACAGTAAGGTGGTTTACCCATCGATTCCGACGATTCCCAGTGCCGTCTTTACGGTCCCGCCGCTCGCGACCGTGGGTCTTCAGGAAGCGAAGGCGCGGGAGCAAGGGCTAAGATTTGAAACCCATTACGAGACGACGAGTGCTTGGTACTCCTCCAAGCGAATCGGTGAGGAGTACTCGGCCTACAAGGTACTGGTGGAGGAAGGAAGCGGGCGCATACTGGGAGCTCACCTACTGGGATCGCACGCCGAAGAATTGATCAACCTTTTCACTATGGCTATGAAGGGATCGTTGAGCGCCAAGGACATTAAAGAAATAATCTTTGCGTATCCGACCTATGCTTCTGATATAGGTTACATGATTTAAAGGCTGCTTATTCGTAACCCGTTATGCCTAATCGCGGCCGCTGATCAAGAATAACCGCCATAGGAACACATTCAAACGTGGGAATTATCAAGTCCTTCCGGTAAGGACCACGATCTTACCGCCGGCTGCATTATCTTCCATGCAGCGGTGGGCCTCGACGATGTCGTCAAGTTGAAACACTCGCCCAATCCTGGGTTTAATGCGGCCCGCTTCCACCTCCTGAACAACTGACTGAAGGGGTGTGTTGACAAAGTCATCAGATCCACCCGCGTATGTCGTTAGACTCACAGCCGTAGGGATGGCCCCCATGGGGCTGAAGTTCTGCAATTCCCACTCATCGCCGACCATGCCGGTCATGCAGACTACGCCGTGCGGCGCCGCAGTTTGCAGCGAGTCTAATAAAGTTGTCGTGCCGATCAACTCTAGAACACGATCCACACCATTGGGAAATACTCGACGGACGTCTGCCGCAATTTTTCCGCTGTCAATGAAGACATGGTCAGCGCCATTGTCTTTCAGCATCTGCTCACGGTCCGCTCGGCGAGAAGTTGCTGCGACAATTGCACCGTGGTTTTTCGCAAGGACGGCGGCCGCCAAGCCAACTGAGGTCGTGCCGCCACGAATGAGAAGCGACTGACCCGCTTTTAGTTGGAGCGCGGTATACAGAGAACCCCACGCGGTTTGGGTCATCTCGGGCAGCGCACCGAGTGTTTGCCAATCGAGCGTTGTGTCGATGGGCTGTACCTGGGTGGCAGGTACGCAGGTGTATTCCGCGTAGCCGCCGTCAAATGCACGCCCCATACCGCCCATCGCTGTGGCGACGGTCTGGCCCGGTTCAAACTCACCGCCGGGAACTGCTTCTACGAGCCCGACGGCTTCGATACCCAGCACGCGCGGAAATTTCACGTTGGGCGAATGGCCTTGCCGAGTGAATAGCTCCGAACGATTGAGTCCGAACGATTTAACTCGAATTAAGACCCAACCCGAGGTCGGCGTGGGTATTGGGACCTCCTCGATCGTCAGCACCTCAGGAGGTCCCGGTCTGCGGATTACGGCTGCCTTCATCGTGTTCCTTTTAGACGCCATTTGTGGAAAGACCATGTACTATTTTGCCAACGCAAGCAACTCATCATCACCAAGATCGGGCCGTCGTTTGTGGGCTTCTTGTATGCCGATCTCTAACTATCCCTCATGGCACAGGCCTAAAATGGCGGCGTGCTCCATACCGTTCGAATGCTGTATCAGAGTACATGGGATCGGTTTTTACCCGCTGCGCCCTTCGAGACCCAGACGGATAAATTGTTAAGTTCAGTGATGGTCGGCCTTTGGGCCCCGCCCAAGTAACGTTGTCGATCTTTGATACAATAAGGCGGCATTAGAGGCGGTGAGACAGTCACAGCTACAAGCAGAACCTTTTGGATCCTGGGATACAACGGGGCCGATCTGATTGGACGAAGGAGTTTGAGTTCTGTGCATCATCACGCACGGACCTTAACTGAACCTTCGACTGGGGGTGTCGATGACAAAGGCTGTTGATATTCAAGCAGAGCTTGCAACGCGACCGTTTCTGCATAACCGTTGCAAGGATACGGACGCCGATGCAGCCTTTGCCGAATTAGCAAAATTCCGCGAGGGCGCAGTCTTTGCCGGCAGTTTTTCGGGTGAGAGCCCGTGGGAACGCCACAGCAACGGAGACGAGCTCGTGCATGTCCTTTCGGGTGCGACGACGTTGACCATCATGACGGACGACGGTCCAGAAACTCTTGAGATGACCGCAGGTATGATTGCCGTCGTGCCGCAGGGATCATGGCACCGGTTCCATTCTCCAGACGGTGTCACTGTGCTGACGGTGACCCCGCAACCGACTGACCACTCCCTAGCCGAGGACCCAAGAGAGGCTGAGTAACGGCTGTCTCAACCGTCAGGTTATCGTACATTCCCATGCTGACAGCGCTGCCCGAACGAATCGTGTGCCTCACGGAGGAAACTACCGAAACGCTCTATCTGCTGGGTGAACAGCACCGCATCGTAGGCATTTCGGGCTTCACTGTGCGCCCGCCGCAGGCGCGTAAAGAGAAACCGAAAGTAAGCGCGTTCACCAGCGCCAAGATCGACAAGATCCTCGCGCTTGAACCGGATCTGGTCTTGGGTTTTTCCGACCTGCAAGCGGATATCGCAGCGACACTGATTCGCCACGGCCTACCCGTGCACGTTTTTAACCAACGCTCCGTCGCGCAGATCTTCGAGATGATCGCCATGCTCGGCGCCATGGTAGGAGCGTCCGAGCGCGCTCGGGAGCTCATCGTCCACTTAAAGGGGCATATGGATGCGGTTAAGCAAAGCGCCGCTGTCCTAAGTCGCCGTCCGCGAATCTATTTCGAGGAATGGGACGATCCACTGATCTCTGGCATCCGCTGGGTATCGGAACTCATCGAGATTGCGGGCGGCATCGATTGCTTTGCCGAGCAGGCAGTAGCGCCCGGTGCCAAGGACCGCATCATCGGTGACCCGACGGAGGTGGTCCGCCGCCAGCCCGACATCATCATTGGGTCCTGGTGTGGAAAGAAATTTCGGCCTGATCGAGTAAAACAACGGCAAGGATGGACAAAGATTCCTGCCGTGCGTCACGGGCACGTCTACGAGATCAAGTCGGCGGACATCCTGCAACCGGGACCAGCCACGCTCGGTGACGGACTCGAGCGACTATATGAGATTGTCCAAAGTTGGGCACAGGACCACAGGTTACTCGAAGAGACAGGCGACACCGAGGGAATAAGGAGGGGCGGGACAGTGGTATCGTGAGTCAGTCACGAAAAGGTCAGGTCTCACCGGGCTGTTGTCCAAAGGTATCCTCGCAAAGAACTAAGTACACCGTTTCGCGTTATCGTTCATCGATAGCTTAGCGTCCCGCATATTCGCACCGACAAAAAAGTGAAATCAGGTCAGTGAAGTAAGCCTTCGCGCTTTGCCAGTTTCGGATTATCACGGCCGGCCGCTTCCTTGGATCTCGGCCGTAGCGCATCAACACCTCGATATTTTGAATGGCCGCGGTGAGATACTCTTGGATTTCTACGCGCCAACGGCCCCGCCAGCGTGCGCGGCCCAAGCCATAACGGGCCGCCCGGGCAAAGGAGGGTTCCATCAGATGCTGGCGGGTGCGGATATCGCGCCTCGCTGGCGACGATCGAGTGCGTACGCGCATGGCATCGAGCGCATCTTGGCGCAGATGGCGTTTGATGCTACGCCCCATCTTATTCTGCGTGCAGTGGGGTCTTAAGGCACAAGCCGCACAGACCTTTTTCGGTGCATAGTCGAGGCTCTGGCGATGACGATGTAATGACTTTCGCTTGAGCCGCTGGCCGGCGGGACACCGGTAGATGTCGCTGTCGACATCATACGCAACCAGCGTGTCGGGGAAGATTTGCCGCTTCGTCGCGCGTTTGTCGGCGGCCTTTTTCAGATCCGGCAGATGCGCGGCGATCCCCCGATCATAACAGGCCAAATAGTTCTCGATGGTCCCATATTTGCTGTCGGTGACCACGGTATCTGCGCCGCATCCGGTGTGGGCCTGATGGGCATCGGCCAGGGCGAGCAGCAGATGCGTCTCGTTGACATCACCGGGGGTGATGCGCGTCGCCGTGATCACCTCGGCCGTGCTATCCACCGCGCGGTGCGCCTGGTAGGTGAGCTTCGGTTTTCCCCGCCCGACAATCGCGGCCTCAGGGTCGGTCGTGGACACATAGCGCCGGTTCACCGGGCGTTTGGTGGGATCGGGGTTGTCGGGCTCGGGCATCGCCTGCAGGCGGCGCTCGAGTTCCTCGTAATGGCGGCTCAGGGGATAGCGCAACGAGTGCGTATCGACAATCGAGTTGTTCGAGGCATCGGCATCGATCAGGCTGGCATCGACAAAGAGTTTGCGCCCATCGACGAGCCCGGCTTGCACACATTGCCAGACGATGCGCTCGAAGAAGGTCTTAAAGACCTTCTCGCCCCAACGGCGGCGGGCCTTGGCGAGCACACTGTGATCGGGGATGTCGGTATCGAGGTCCAAGTCTAAGAAACACAACCAATCGAGGCGCTCGGGTAACGTCGCCATCAGCTCGCGCTCCGAGCGTACGTTGTAGAACACCAATAGCAACATCAGTTTCAAGATGATCGGTGGGGGGGCCGAGACATTGCCGTTGGTACCGTAGGTAGCGGCGACTTACTTGGTAGATGAAATCAAAATCGATGAAGTGGGAGATGCGGCGGAGAGGGTGATTGGGGCGGATGCGTTTATCTAAGTTGAGATTCGTGTAGAACAGCTTCCCCTGCGGTGGGGGATGGCGTCCCATCATGCGGGCAGTCTCCTTGGCTTTTCATTCATGCTTGTCTATTTTACCATCCTTGCTTGTCACTATAGAGGATTTGGGCAACAGCCCGTAAAGAATTGACCCACTATTTTTCTGCTTATTTTCTTGTTTTCTATTCTTTTGGCGGTCAATAGCGGCTCGCTAAATTGTCTTTGTAAATGCTTGTTTTCGAGATTAGGGCACATTAAACACTTTCGATAATTGGCGGCGGATCGAATGCAGTCACTTCCGGCAACTCGCCCTCGTAGCGCTCCACTTCCACCAAACAGGAGTGTGCGATGGGACCTTGCGCCAGTCGCGATGTGCCCTTGTCCAGCGTCAGCACATTGGGGTTGCCATGCTTGCACAGGCTGCCGGGCTCGCCCGGTTCCAGCGGGTCAAACCAGGCACCGGTACTCATCTGCACCACACCCTGGCGAACTTGATCATCAATAATCACACCGGCCAGACACGCGCCACGGTCATTGAAAACACGCACTACATCACCGGTGTTGAGAGTGCGCTGCTGCGCATCAGTAGGATGCAACATAATCGGTTCACGCTGCTTTATTTTAGCCGCCCGGCTGTGGCTACCATGATCGAGTTGCGAATGCAGCTTGGTTGATGGCTGATTTGAAATCAGATGCAGCGGGAAACGCGAAATATCGCCGCCAAGCCATTCAACCGGTTCCATCCAAGTCGCGTGTCCGGGGCAATCGTCGTAATCGAAACCGGCAACAGTCGGCGAATAAATCTCTATGCGCCCGGTGGCCGTCGATCGGGGGTGAGCAACGGGATCATCACGAAATTCCTTCAACATGATCACTGGATCGGTGGGGGGTTCGAGTTTGAACCAACCTTCACGTTTAAGGTCATCGTATGAAGGTAAATGAATGTCCATTTCGGCAGCGCGTTCGCGAGTGGTTTCATAGATCCAGTTTAACCATGCCGTTTCGTCGCGGCCTTCGGTGAAGGCCTGTTCAACGCCCAACTGTCTGGCGATACCCGCCAGAATATCGTAATCGTTACGGCTTGATCCTGCTGGCTCGGTGACTTTGCTCATGGCAACAACAAAAGGATCACGCGGCGAGAATGCGATGTCGTTTCGCTCTAGTGTGGTGGTACAGGGCAACACGATGTCGGCGTGCTTGGCGAGGCTGTTCCAGCACCAGTCATGCACGATAATGGTGTCCGGCTTCCTCCACGCGCGCAGCATGCGATTAAGATCCTGATGATGATGAAAGGGGTTGCCCCCCGCCCAATACACCACATGGGTATCGGGATAGCGGTACTGCTTGCCGTTGTAATCAAACGGCTGACCAGCGTTAAGCAGCAGATCGCTGATACGGGCGACGGGGATAAAATCAGAGACCGGGTTCTGCCCCTGTGGCAACGACGCACCGGGAATTGTGCTGTAGTGATCACCGAGGCTGTTGACTGCGCCGTAGCCAAAACCAATGCCACCACCGGGCAAACCAATCTGGCCCAGCATGGCCGCTACAGTAATCGCTGCCCAGTAGGTTTGTTCGCCGTGGTCTTGCCGAGTGAGCGACCAGCTCACCGACAACATGGACCGCGTGCCCGCCATACGTCGCGCCAGCTTGCGGATACTATCGCCAGTCAACCCGCTTATCTCAGCCGCCCAGTCGGCGTTTTTTGCGACACCGTCAGTGGCACCCTTCAGATAAGGTACAAACTCGTCGAAACCGTGGGTACAACGCTCGATGAAATCATTGTCGTAAAGCTTTTCGTCATACAGGGTATGTGCAATACCGAGCAGAATCGCGGTGTCGGTATTCGGGCGCGGCGCCAGCCATTCGGCCTGAGAGAAATATTCAAGGTCAGAGCGTATCGGCCCTATATTTACGAACTCGACACCGGCTGCACATGCTGCAGCGAGGTGTTCGCGTTGCGTATGACGACCAACACCACCGGCATTGATCTGAGCGTTTTTGAGCGGTATACCGCCAAAGGAAACAAACAGTTTGGTGTTTTCAATAATCGACGGCCAGCTGGTGGCATAAGCCAAAAACCCATAAAGGTTGCCGAGTATATGCGGCACAATAACTTCTGCTGCGGCAAAGCTATAGGTATCCACCGAGCGCGTATAACCGCCGATGCAATTTAAAAAGCGGTGAAGCTGGCTTTGTGCGTGGTGGAAGCGCCCAGCGCTGGACCAGCCATAGGATCCGGCATAGATGGCGTTATTGCCGTAGCGTTGCTTGACACGATTGAGCTCGTCTGCCACCAGTTTTTCGGCGGTTTCCCACGACACAACAACAAAGGGTTCGGCGCCGCGTTTTTCCGTTGTGGCTCCGGGACCGAATTCAAGCCAGCTTTGCCGTACTACGGGTGTTTTGATACGCGAGCGGGCATCGAGTACATCGACGATGCCCGGGCCAATGGGGGAAACATCATCGTCCTGTTCGAAACCGTGCAGGGCTTTGACTTTGCCGTTCTCGGTTTCTACGCGATAGGTACCCCAGTGGTTGCTGGTTAAGGGTAGCGCGTCGCGGTTTACCATGGCGTTCATTGCTCGATGTGGGGTGAATCTACAGCTTCGATGGTCTCAGGCCTTATCTCACGCACTCAACCGTATCAATGCGTCGACCGCGACCGTATCGCCTTACTCGCGCAGGATCAACGGGTTTACGTCGAGCTCGACCAGTGAATCGCGATGCTGCTCGGCGAAACGCACCACCGAGCGTACCGCGCCCAACTTTGAGTGTCTCATTCGGGCGCGTAAACACGCGATTGAGAAATCGCACCGAGTCGACCCCGGTAATCTCTACCGGGCGTTCCGGTACGTCAAACAAGCCGACCGATTTACGCAGCATCCAATACTCGTCGTTGATATCGTTGCCTAGCGAAAGGGGCGTTAATCTGCCGCCGCATTCACCGTAAATTAATGCCTGGTTGCGGGTACATTCGAAGTACGGTGATCGAGCGCAACTGCTGATCACGTTCAGTTGAGTGCCTGCCATTTTGCGAGCTCCTATCGAATAGTGAAATAAATCGGGGACTGTTGAGTCAGTCGTTTTGCGGGGGAGCTCGAGACTTCGGTAACAGGGCCAACTGTGCCGATCAGGCGTGTATGACCTTGAGTGCCTGTTGCCATGGTTTTTTTCTCTACGTTGTTACAGGAATTAATAAAGCGTGTAGTGCGGGTCTAATCAATCCCGAAAGACTAATCCGCTGGGAGTGCGGGTGCCACCCGCTTGATAATGGCATCGCAATCCACCCCGGTAGGCAGAGCGCCGTACGCGCCGGTCCAGCGCGATCCCAAACGCGAGGCGCAAAAGGCATCCGCGACAGCAGCGGGTGCATGCTGTACCAACAGCGCGCCCTGCAGGGTAAGCGCCATCATTTCTGTGATGCCCCGGGCTCGTAGTTCCAGGTCCTCGGGGTTGGCGAGTTCGTCTTTGAGTGCACTGGCGGTGGCGTCCAGGGCGGCATTTGCCCCGCGCGCTGCGTCGAGTTCGGCCAGGAACGCCGGTACCGCAGCTTTCTCCCGGGACATGGCGCGCAGCACATCCAGGCACATGATGTTGCCCGCGCCCTCCCAAACACTGTTGATCGGCGCTTCGCGGTACAGGCGCGGCATGATTGACTCCTCGATGTAGCCCGAGCCGCCATGGCATTCCAGTGCCTCGAAGGTGTGCCCCGGCGCGCGCTTGCAATTCCAGTACTTGGCCACCGCCGTGCCGATGCGGGCTAGCGCGGCGGCACTTTCGTCCGCTGTCGCTTCGTCCATGGCGCGGGCGATGCGCAGCGCCAGCGCCAGTGCCGCTTCCGATTCAATCGCCAAATCGGCCAGCACGTTGCGCATCAACGGTTGCTGAATCAGCGGTTTACTGAACGCGCTCCGGTGCGACGTGTGGTGCAACGCCTGCACCAGCCCCTGGCGCATCAGGGCGGCGGAACTGACGCTGCAGTAAATGCGGTTGCCCTGCACCATATCGAGAATCGTGCGCACGCCGCGGCCGTCTTCGCCAACCATAACGCCCCAGGTATCCTGCAGTTCTATTTCCGAGGTGGCATTGGAATGGTTGCCGAGTTTTTCCTTGAGGCGCTGGATCAGGAGGTTGTTGCGCTCGCCATCGGGGGTCCAGCGCGGCACCAGAAAGCACGACAGGCCGACGTCTGTGTAGGCCAGCGTCAGGAAAGCGTCGCACATGGGCGCCGAGCAAAAATATTTATGGCCCGTCAGCCGGTATTCGGCGCCCTGCCCGGTGATCGTTGCCACGGCCACGGCCCGCGTCGAATTGGTGCGCACGTCGGAGCCGCCCTGTTTCTCGGTCATGAACATACCGAGGGTGGCCCCGGCTTTTTTGCTCACCGGGATGTCGCGGCGGTCGTAGGACGTCGACAGCAATCGCGGGATCCAGTCGTCACCAATACTGGGTGTCGAGCGCAGGGCAGGTATCGAGGAGTAGGTCATCGCCATGGGGCACATCACACCGCCCTCCGGCTGACTAAACATATAGGTGAGTGCCGCATGCCCGACCTGGGCGCCGGACCCTGGATGGTTCCAGGCGAAGCTGGGCACTTCGTTTTCAATCGCGACCGCCATCAGGTCGTGATACGCGGGATGGAACTCGACTTGGTTGATGCGCATGCCGTGGCGGTCGAAGGCTTTGAGTTCTGGGGCATGCCGGTTGGCAAGATCGGCTTTTTCGAAAATCTCGGCGGCGCCTGCGATTTTGCCGAATGCCACCAACATTGCCTCGGCCGAGCTGCCGCCCTCGCGCGCGACACCCTCCCGCAGTGCTGCATCATCGCGCCATAAATCCTGATCCCCAAGATAAGGCGGCATGTTGGTAACTTCGTGGGTGGACAGATTGGCGCGTGGTTTTAGCGGTATCATATCTTCAAATCCTCATGCAAAGGGAAGTGGTGCCTTTGCCCCGTGCTCAAAAGAAAAGAGGCCACGTGTTCAAACCGGGTGCGTTTAGCGAAGTCTGGACCAGAAGTAGTGGTCCTTTTCCCTGCCTTCATAGTGCGGAACGACTTCTTGCTCCAGGCAACGTAAAGCCATGTCTCGGAACAACTGGATTGCTTCGCTGCAGATAAGCGTCGAAGTTGTCAGGGTTGTCGCGGTCAGGGAATGACATGGCGGGCTCCGCTGCAGCGAACGCAGGCTTACTAGGCTTGCTCGCGATCGCGTAGCAGACGGCGCAAGATCTTCCCCGATGGCGACTTGGGAATCGCGTCGATGATCTCCAGCTGGCGGATCTGTTTGAAGTGGGCGACCTGCTCGGCGACGAAATCCATCAGCGACTGCGGCGTCACGGCAGTAGTGTCGGTGCCGGGTTTCAGCACCACGAACCCCTTGGGGATCTCGCCGGCCTCCTCGTCAGCTAGCGGAATTACTCCCGCGTCGGCGACGGCGGGGTGCGTCAGCAACACCGCCTCCAGCTCCGCCGGTGCAACCTGGAAACCCTTGTACTTGATCAGCTCCTTGAGGCGGTCGAGGATGTAGAAGTAACCTGCCTCGTCCACCGAGCCGATATCGCCGGTGCGGAGCCAACCGTCCTCGGTAATCGTAGCCGCCGTCGCCTCGGGCGCGCCCAGGTAGCCGTGCATCACATTCGGGCCGCGGACCCAGATCTCGCCGCGCTCGTTCGGGCCTACGTCGCACCCGCTCTCCACGTCGACGATACGGCACTCGGTGTTGCACAGGGCCACACCCACCGAGCCGGCCGGCGGGGGCTCACCGGGGATCGGCAGATGGGTCACGGGGCTGGCCTCGGTCAGGCCGTAGCCCTGGACCACCTTGCAGTCCAGTCGGGCCGCGGCCTCCGCCTCCAGTTCGACACCCAGTGGCGCGGCCGCGCAGAAGATCGTTTCCAACGCGGACAGATCGTACTCGTCGACACTGGGGTCGCGCGCCATCGCCAGCAGCATCGGCGGCACCACGAACGCCTGCGGTACGCGGTGACGTTGGTGCAGCTCCAGGAACTCTTGCAGGTCGAAGCGTGGCATCGTGATCATCGTCCCGCCGGCGGCCAGCAGGCAGTTCATTAGTAGCTGCATGCCGTAGATGTGGAACAGCGGCAGCGCCGCGACCACACACTGGCCCTCTTGCAGCTCGAGTTGATCCAGTTGCACCAGATTCGCCACCAGATTGTAGTGGGTCAGCATCACGCCCTTGGACAACCCGGTGGTGCCGCTGGAGTAGGGCAGCACGCCCACGTCGTCGTGCGGGGCGATCACCGGCGCCGCGTCGTCGCTCAACGGCTCGCCGTACAGCGCGCTCAGCGGGGTGACCGGATGGTCTCCAGCCTCGCCCAGCACGAACACCTCCTCGACGTCCGTCTGCGCCTGTACCTCCAACACCGCTGGCAGCGCCGCGGCCACCGTGAACAGATAGCGGGCGCCGGCGTCCTTCAATTGGTGGGCGATTTCCCGTGCTGTGTAGGTCGGGTTGATCGTGGTCACCGTGCCGCCGGCCAGCGTTACCCCGTGAAAGACGACGGCGTACTCGGGAACGTTGGGGGCCAGCATCGCCAACACGTGGCCCTTGCCGAATCCGCGGGCCATCAGCCCTCCGGCGATACGCCGAACGCCGTCGCTCAGCTGCCCGTAGGTAAGCGTGCGCCCGCCGACACCCTCGATTAGGGCGGGGCGGTCGGCCAGCCGGTCCGCGTGCCGCAGCACGTACTGTGTAACCGGAATCTCCGGAATCTGCCGTCGTGGGAGTCTGCTGGTGATCACGTTGCTCACAATCGGTCTTCTCCCCCTCGCAGAAAGCGGCTGGCCAGGATAACCCCGTCACGGAAACTTTCCGGTAACTCCGAACGCGCTCCGCTCGAGGCGAAGCCCCCGTGAACGTCCGCCGCCACCGTTTTCTGATCACGACCCATGTGCTGGGTGGATAGGAATTATAAACCATCTGAAAACAGGTGGTTTATAATTCCTATCCACTATCCTCGATTTGGCCTATGAGAACCGCCCGGCTACAAATTTATTTGAAACCAAGGGAACAGTGCAACACGCTCGCGAAGGGCGGACGACTGAGCCCCTGGTCCAACCAGAATAAATGTGAGATGAGATTGATGGCATCTTTAAGTGAACGCCAAAAAAATAATGCTGTAATTCCTGGATAAGGCGCTGGGTTGAACATAAGCGCTGTGTAGAAACATCGTAGAAACAAGGGTGTTATCAGAGAAATTTGAAAATTTACAGACGAAGAGAACGAGTATGAAGAAATTGTCAGGTGGACAGGCCGCTGTCGAATCGCTCAAGGCAGAAAAGGTCGAGTACGTTTTTGGTCTGATTGGATCAGCCACCATGGAGCTGTTTGACGCCCTCTACGACGCGGCTGACATCAACTTTATCGGGGTTCGTGACGAGCGTACCGGCACGCATATGGCGGATGGATATGCCCGTGCGACGGGTCGGCCAGGCGTGATCCTCGCCGGGCAAAATGGCCCCGGCGCGACTAACCTTGTCACCGGTCTGGCTCAGGCTGCTGCAGCCTTTTCTCCTGTTGTTTCCATTGCAGGATCACTATCCTCTGGTCATGTTTTCCGCGATGCATTTCAGGAGGTAGATCAGCAGTCGCTGTTCCGGCCGATCACCAAGAAAACGTGGACCGTCACTCAAACGGATCGCGTGCCGGAAATGTTTCGCGAGGCATTCCGTGTGGCGATGACACCTCGGCGCGGACCCGTGCAGCTCAATCTCCCGCGTGACGTACTGGCGGGAACGGCGGAGTTTGCGGATTTTCAGGCACCGCAAAACTATCGTTCTCAAAACGTTCCTGCAGGGTCGGCCAGTGCAATCAGGGAAGCGGCCAAAATGCTTCGCTCCGCTGTGCGGCCGGTTATTGTCGCCGGCGGTGGTATCAAGAACACTGGCGGGCATGCACAAGTGCTGGAACTCGCCGAAGCCCTGAATGCACCGATTGTAACCGCACCGGGGCATGGCGATGCCATCCCGTTCGGGCATCCGTTGAACGCTGGCCAGATGGGCCCACGCGGCAATGTTGTCGCGTCGCGCCTTGCGAAGGAAGCGGACGTGATTCTGGCTCTTGGTACACGCCTCGGCTTCAATTCCACGTTTTATTCCTACGACAACATCAATGAACAAGCCGCGATCATTCAGGTTGAACTGGAGCCAATGGCGATTGGTCGCCACTTTCCCGTTGCAATCGGCATCTGGGCGGATGCTCGGACGGCAGCGCAGCAATTGCGCGATGCGCTTGCCTACATGGAAAAGCGCGCCGACGTTGAGGCGTGGACACAGCGCTACAAAAGCGAACGCGCTTCCTATCTGGAAAAGCGAGATTCGGAGGCCGCGACGGACACGCACCCTATCCAGCCTTCTGGCCTCTTCAAGGAATTGCGCGATGTTCTGCCAAGGAATGCGGCCGTCACGTTGGACGCCGGGACGCTTTGTCTGCAGGCAACCGATGCGCTGAATTACTGGGAGCCGCCGTGCTTATTCACGCCGCTGGATTTCGGCCTCGTCGGTTTCTCCTTCGCCTGCGGCCTCGGCGTCAAAGTTGCGCGGCCGGATCGCCCGGTGATTAGCCTCATGGGCGACGGTGGATTCGGCATGACCATTTCGGAACTGAGCACGGCAGTCGAGTACGGAATTAACACAGTAACGATTGTTATGAACAATCAATGCTGGGGCGCGGAAAAGGCGTATCAGCGTGACTTCTTCGGAGAACGTTATATCGGAACTGACATCAGTAGCCCACCCTTCGACAAAGTCGCCGAACTTTATGGAGCGGCGGGTTTTCGTGTCGACCGCATCTCCGAAATTGGTGAAGTCGTCTGCGCCGCACTCATGTGCGATAAGCCAGCGGTCGTGGACGTGGCAGTCGATCCTAAAGCGCTCTACAGCTTTCGCCGTGACTCTTTTAAGCATAGAGCAGAATAGGTCTCTGACACAAATACACCCTCAATCATGTCTGGTGAACGAGGGGCCGGTCTTTTGCAGCAAAATGCTGCGCAATGGAATTGGGAACATCTTATGGCTCGAAAAGAGAAAACCTATCCTCACACCAATGACCATTTGACGAAGGGGGACTGGAATCCGATCTGGAGTCAACTTCAGGAAATGGATCCCGAGTTCCTGGAAGCATACCTCGCGTTTCGTAGCGTGCCGCATCGTGAAGGCCCCCTGCCGGCGAAATTCAAGGAGTTAATTCTCGTTGCTATTAACGCGGCCACTACCCATCTTTACGGCCCGGGCGTGCGGCGGCACATACAAAATGCCCTCAAGGCTGGCGCTACGAAGGAAGAGATATTGGAAACAATACAGCTCACCACTGTCATGGGGATTCATTCGTGTAATTTAGCGATCCCAATTTTGATGGAAGAGGTTTCGAATATCGAAGAATGAGCTACGGGGACGGGAGCTGAACTCGAGTATCAGAGGTGGTCGCTGGATTCACACTTCAAGTCCGGTAACGAGGTTGAGCGCGAAAGCCTCGATAGAAATTTTGTAGCCGAGACATTTTTGCGGCGTTGAGTGTGTCCCGTCAGCGCCAATGGAAAAATTTGACGTGTTTGCATAACAGAGGGTGTTGTCAGACAAAACTGGCTTGAAGCGGGTAGGGCGTTTTTTTAGCCTCGCCGGATGAACAATCCGTTCCGTTATTTCAAGACGCGCACCTGAGATTATCTGCCTTGCGGTGGTGATTATGTTCGCTTTCCACTCTTACTAACAACCAACCAGAATAAATGAGAGATGAGATCGATGGGATCTTTAAGTGAACGCCTAAAAAATAATGAGATCGTCCTGCTCGACGGCGGGGTTAGCACCGAGATTCAGCAGCGAGGGGTGGCTCTGGATACGGAGGTATGGAGTGGGATTGCCCACAAGACGCATCCTGACGTTGTGCGTCAAGTCCACGAAGATTATATCCGGGCGGGGGCGCAGGTCATTACGGCCAACACCTTTTCCACCGCGCGCCACGTCTTGGAAAGCATCGACTTGGGTGATGAGGTCAAGACCATCAACACTGAGGCGGTCCAGTTGGCCAAAGCGGCCCGCGATAATGTTGCGACTGGCGAGATTTGGATTGCCGGGTCGATGTCAAGTACGCAGCCCCTAAACAGTCCGCAAGAGGTAGCTACGGGTAAAAAGGCAGCGGCCAACTATCGAGAATTGGCCGAAATTCTGGCTGAGGCCGGCGTGGATTTGATTATCGCCGAGATGATGAGGGATATTGTGAGTGCCCCCATGGTCATCGAAGCGGCCCTGTCCACGGGCTTACCGGTCTGGGTAGGCTATAGCGCGATGCTGGCGGATGATGGGGTGAACGTGATGAGTTGGCGATGGAAGAATGCTGCCAATACGCCTCCCCCTGATGATTTCGGCGCGTTGGTTGAGGCCATCGCCCCGCTCGGTGGCGAAGCAGCCGGGGTCATGCACAGCCAGGTTGGAGATACCGGGCCCGCCCTTGAGATTTTGGAACGGCATTGGTCCGGCCCAAAACTGGCCTACGCCGAAACCGGTCGGCTCGAGAAGCCAGACTGGGTTTTTGAGGAAATCAGCTCGCCGAATGAGTATGCTGAAGAAATCGAACGCTGGATCACCGAGCATGGGGTGCAAATTGTCGGCGGCTGTTGCGGCACCGGGCCGGAACATATCCGGGTTCTCAAGGAGCGATTGCCCCAGCGACTGCCTACTTGATCAAAAAACTTAGTAATCTGTCAGGTAAGTTTTTGACAAGATGTCATTCTGAGGCGCAGTCGGAGTATAAGAAGAATAAAATCCCTTTTTCCTAAAGTCCACGTTTATTGAACAGCCGTTTGTCTCGCTTTTCGCCTTGACCCCAATTATCGTTTCCTATACACGTCAGTAACTATGACAGGCCTGTTTTTTATTTTTGTTATTTCTTTATAGAGGTTAGCGAAACCTCGCAGTTGTTTGCATGAATGGCTGCAGGGATCGTTAGTTTTATACGCGGCTTCGACACAGGATGACCTGCGCGGGCGACCCATCGACAATTTGTTCCATTTGGAACAGTATGTTCGTTGTCAACGGGGTCTGCAACGTTCGAATCCTGTTTCTCCTATGCAAGCACACGTCGACATCGCGGGGCGCTCCTCATCTCGGTTGGCACCTGCCGCAGTGAAACTGGTGATGCTGTTCGAAAAGGATACGATAAGGCCACGGAATGGACACCGTCAAAAGGCGCTAGGGTTTTAGTTTAAACTCGCTAAATAATTAGCACTTAAGCTTATTGATGTGAAAGCGCACGGCTTGAACCCGCGAATAAGAAAGTCTCCGTTTTTTGCGTCCACCTTAAAATACGGCGCAACGGAGTTTCATCCCTATAACGGTATGTGGATGCCGGTGGGTTATGACACACCGATCAACGAGTATTGGAATACCATTGAACGCGCCGGTCTATGGGACGTCGCGGTGCAACGTATCGTGGAAATCAGTGGCGGCGACGCGCGGGATTTTATGGATATCTTGACCCCGAGAGGCCTGAGCAAAGTCGGCGTGGGTGATTGCCGTTACACCATCATAACCAATCAGGATGGAGGCATACTTAATGATCCGGTACTTTTACACATGGATGAAAATAAATACTGGTTATCCACCGCTGACAACGATATGTACTTGTGGGCTAAGGGGGTCGCAGTGTTTGCCGGTATGGATGTACAGATTGAAACGCCCCATGTTTATCCGTTGCAGATACAAGGCCCCAAATCTCCGGCAGTAGTTTCTGCGGTTTTTGGTGATCAGATTCTTGATCTCAAGTACTACACTTGGATGAATGCATCGGTAGGCAATATAGACGTAGTGATTTCCCGCACCGGGTTCAGCTCGGAAGTCGGGTTTGAGGTTTATTTGCTGGGAAAAGAAAACGGCGATGCGTTGTGGGAGATAATTATTGAGGCGGGAGAGCCCCATGGTATATCACCGGGTTCGCCAAATAGGATTCGACGTATCGAAGGTGGTGTACTTGATTATGGTTCGGATATCATTGTCGACAATAATCCGTTCGAGATGGGGCTGGAACGATTGGTGAGTCTGGATAAACCCGCGAATTATATTGGCAAACGGGCACTGCAACGTATCGCGGACACCGGGGTTTCCAGAAAAATCACCGGGGCTTTCATGGGTGGTGAGGTATTTGAAAAAAATAATGAGCATCGATGGCGGGTGACAAAAGATGGTGTGAAAGTGGGTGAAGTTACTTCCGCGGTTTATTCACCGAGGCTAAAGCGAAATATTGGATTCGTTTTAGCGGATATAGACGTTATTAGAAATAGAAATGGGTTGGAGGTCGACACACCGGAAGGCATCCGTGACCTGGAAATTACGGACATACCATTTATAGACGCCAATAAAACCATTCCCAGGCAGACATTGCGCTAAACGTTTCGACCAAGACGAGATACTTCCGTACAAAGCTTTATTCAAAGCATCGAGTTACAACTGGGAACCAGGGGCCCTAGTTCAAGACAGACGCAACAAGTAGGACGGGACAGGAGATTGGGCAACCTATCGACTCCGAGTAGTGTTCAAAGACTACAGAAGGCAGATTCTTTGATCTGAAGTACTACACTTTGATGCCGAAACTGGACAGCGAGATCGAGGACTAGCTGCTCGACCCCGACCCCGGCTTTTGGCGCACGAATCCTTCCTACATCTAACCGCCAGGGATGGCCGCTGTCGCACGTCCTCGACCGCTGTTCCCGACGCGGTTCTACCTCCTCCATCCATGGAGTCGTGTGCTTCGCGGTATCTGCACGTCTCGGCAACTGCTCCGACAACTGCTCCTGCGTTGTTCTCGGTTGCTGCTCCTGGCGCAACTCTACCTTCTCCGTCCCTGGAGTCGTACCTTCCTGCGTCCCTGTAGGTCGCAGGTGCAATGGTGGAAATGCAAAAGGATTGTTGGGGGCTTCTGCGCGTCCCGGCGATTGCTCCTGCATTGCTCTAACTTCCGACATCCCTGTCGGTCGCCTGCGCCCGCGGCATTAGTGCATCTGACCTCCAAGGACGGAGGAAATGCAGAAGGATTGTTGGGAACAATCCCTGCCATGCACGTCAGAACAATCCTTGCCCTGTAAGTCGCATGGAGGTCAGATGCACAAGTGCCGCGGCTTCAGGAAGAAGAGGAGCGGCGATAACGGCTTACTCTTGAATTAGTTCGATTATGATAGGCGTTTGATTTCCAGCTGAAAAAGACGATTTAACGGCATCACGAAAAGTGGCCACCTCGATCCCGAGGAAAGTGCCGTTGTTGTGCCCCATCTTTTCGAGCCCCGCCGCGGCCATGCGCATTGCGACATCGTTAAATCCCTGAAATCGTTTCAGGTGGGCGACGGCGATTTGGATCAGGCCCTGTATGAACAGCCCCGTTTGTGTGCGCCTGCCTGCTGCCGCCCAGACTGCTTCGAGGGCCTCATGGGCTTCCCACCAGTAGCCGTGATTGAACAAGTCGATACCATATAAGTACTCTTCGCAGGCATACCAATCTTCTGGATTGAATGATGCAAGCTGTACCGGTGGCTGGTTGTACGAATGGCCATCCGGGTCACGGGTTGGGTGCGGTGCTTTCCCGGGGACAAAACGGTACGATGGAAACGGCCGGTCCGTGTAACGATGCGGCGCTATTTCTGCAGGTGGATTCACTATCACTCGGTAGTTTATTTCAGATACCAGTAGGAGGGCAGCGTCTGTAGCCGAGGATCGTCCACGGGCCCACCGACAGTAAAGTGATACAAGCTCTGCCAGGCATGGTCACGGATACCAAGTACCTCATGCATGGCATCATCAAAAAAGCAGCCGATGCCCGTGGATTGAATACCGGCTGCTTCGGCGTCCAGGTATAGGATTTGCCCTATCAGTCCCGTCTCCCAGAACAGACGTGGATAAAATAATGCGCCGTGTTGTTCAAGACTGGCGTCGAATTCCGCCAACATGCCGAGGGCAAACGCCCCGTCTGCCGCAATGTCCTGATGGCAACAGATGCGCCGTGCGGCGTCACGAACATCGGCTTCTGTCAGCAGATACAGATTGACGGATCCCGGACAATCTCCCGGCATCTCCCATCGGAATTCCGAACGCAATGCTTTTCGCAGCGAGGGTTGGTGTCCGGGATCGCGTATGAGTAAATACAAGCCAGGCGACAAACCGTCCACACGATGGAGGAAGAGGGCCAGTGAGATTCGTGCCTGCCAGGGCAATACTTCTATTATATTGTTGCCTAGATGCGGAGAGACATGTGCCATCATTCGATAAAATGCCTCTTTACTGATACGGCTGCGGCCGTCCATCGCAAGCGCACTGCGACGTTCTCGGATAATCTTTCGTGCCGATACTCGTCTGCCCTCACCAAACTCAATGCTACCCTGAAGTTTGCTGGCGTCCTGTTTGAGACTCAATAAGCAATTACCGCTGAAACGGCATGCTTCCGCGACGACATCTATGACCGCCCATTCATGCTGATAACTGCTTAATGGATTCGGACGTCCTTCGAATTCAGTTTTCTTGAGCCGCTCAATCAGCGGAGCAGGCAGATCTATGACGGGATCTACGGTTGCAGCGTTTTCATCTGCGGGAAAAATTACCAGCAGGCAGTCCGGATGTTCCGCCTCGACACCCTCCTGTTGATGGAGTCCTAACAGCGTTGCCAGATTATCATCCGCTATGGAATGGACCAATCTGGTGGTCCAGCCGAGGGCGGCGGCGGCGAAGGTAACCGTACCGATGGCATGACCAACATCGTGATGACAATAACGAAAGGCACGCTCTCCGTATTTCCATGACTCGCGCCAGTAAATCGATGCCAGCGCAACCAACAGGAAACCGGGCGGTAAGTTTTGACCGAGTGCATCCCATTCCTCATTCGTTAGGATGGCACGACGCTCCAGTGCATGGTCATAAGCGGAATAATGGAATACAGCGGCCACTTCAGTGAGATCCTTGATCGGTCCGGCGATCAAATAGGCTTCCGTGGGGTGGAGGTCGCCACTTGATGGGTTGACCCGCAATGACCAGCGATTTTCGCCCGCCTGCTTCCATGCAGAGATCGCGAGGCTCTCATAAAAGAGACGACTGACTGATCCCCGATTTATGGGTGCATACGGTTCCTGCCCTGCGCCGAATAGTGAGTCATAGGTTGGCGTATCAGTAACCGCTGGATGGTCAAGGGGAAATGTTGCTGCCTGATCGTAACGTCGGAATGGATCGGGCTGGCTATCCCAGTCCATATAGCCCAATGATCGTGCGTAGCGGTGAAATTCATGTTTGGTCCGGTCGTGATACTCATATACGACATCGAGAGCGGTGGAGTCACCTCGTCTGTTGGGCATCTTTTTCACGGTGATCACCGTGGGCTGAAGAATAGTTTCGACTCAAAGCTATATCATGTCAGGGACGCCCTTGCAACGATCATTTTGAGTCGCTACGATTCTCTGTTATGAGCGGCAAACACTGGGTTTCGGAGGGTGCGATCGCCGAGTTGATCGAACAGCTTGGGCGCTGCGCATGGGGGGATGCTTTTGTTCAAGAGTTCAATCCTGCTCAGTGGACGGCGCTGCGCTACTTCGATCGCGCCAACCGGTTCTCCCGGACGGTGGGCGCCTTCGCGCGCTACCACGGCACAACACGGGGCACTGCCTCCCAAACGGTAAAGGCACTAATCGACAAGCGATATCTCCGACGGCGTCCGGATACGCGAGACCATCGCACGTTTCGGCTGGATTTGACGGCCAAGGCGCGAAGGCTCCTGGTCCGAGACCCGTTTCATGTCCTGGTGGACGCGGCCGATGCGCTCTCCACCGGCGATCGGGGCGCGGTGGCCGACGGTCTACACTTGATGCTTGATCGCCTGCTTATGGAGCGGGGCCGCCCGCTGTTCGGGATGTGCACGTCATGCATGCACCTGCGCGGCGAAGGCCGTTGTCTCGTGAGCAGCGGCCCCTACGAGTGTGGGCTGCTCGAGGAGGCGCTCACCGAGGAAGAACTCGTGGGAATCTGTGTGAATTATGAGCCCGCGGTAGTGTCGCGGGTCCATTCCAACCCGTAGTCTGCGCCCTCGCAAGTACGCGCGCGCTCAAATTGGACCAATTTGGCCTCTCCTTGCGGCCGATTCGTCCAGTGCTGGGAGAGCGGGCGGGGCGGGCACCTGTAGGCGTAAACTGCCGAGCCCTTCTCAAAGTGCCAGTCCCCGAACGAATATCAGTTCTCGAGAAAGGCTCGGAGGTGCTCCGAGCGATCGGGTTCGCGCAGCTTGTTCAGGGCCCTCGCTTCGATTTGCCGGATGCGCTCGCGGCTGACGTTGAACTGCTTACCAACCTCCTCAAGGGTATGCTCAGCCTTCATGCCGATGCCGAATCGCATCGCCAGCACTTTTGCCTCTCTGGGCTCCAGGGTATGGAGAAGCTCCTGAACTCTTGTTATCAGCCCCGAGCGCATCGCCGCATCCAAGGGCGCTGGGAGATTCTTGTCCTCGATGAAATCATGTAGTTGGGCACCCTCGTCCTCCCCCACGGGCATGTCGATGGAGATCGGATGCTGAGCGGCCTCGAGTATGTGTCGCATCTTCTCTACCGGCATCTCCATGTGTCGGGCAAGCTCATCGGGCAATGCCGCACGGCCTTTCTCTTGCATGATCCGATGCGAGATCCGAGAGAGTCGATTGATGCCCTGGGTCATGTGAGTCGGAATTCGAACGGTGTGCGCCTTATCGGCGATTGCCCGGGTCACCGCCTGTCGGATCCAGTAGTAGGCGTACGTCGAGAACTTGAAACCCCGTCGGTAGTCGAACTTGTCTACCGCTTTCATTAGGCCAATGTTGCCTTCCTGGATGAGGTCCAAGAATGGAAGCGCCCGGTTCCTATATTGTTTGACGAAGGAAATCACCAGCCGGAGGTTGGCCTCGATCATCTGCGTTTTGGCGCGCCGTGCCTTGGCCGCGCCAATAGACATCTGTCGGCTAAGCGCCTTTAGCTCGGCAATCGGCAGACCCGCCTTCGCCTCGAGTTGGCACAGTCGCATCTGGGTGCACCGAATCTCCTCGGCATGGGCCGTCAGCACGTCGGTGTCACCCACTCCACTTGCACTTAAGCTGGCCAGCCAAGCCGGATTCGTTTCGTTACCGGTAAAGTGCGTCAGAAACAACTTGCGGGGCACGCCTGCTTTGTCGACGCAGATCGCGATAACGTCACTCTCCAAGCGCCGTACCTGTCGCACTAAGTTACGCGCCTGCAGAGAGAGGTGATCGATCTCGCTTAGAACGAACTTGATCTTAAATTCCTTGACTAGCTTCCGTTGGATCTTGCTCGCTTGGGTACTGCCGATACCATACGCGTGAAGGGCACGCACCAGGCGTTTGTGCAGTTTACCAATCCGCGCAAACCGCGCCCTGACCGTCGCAGAGTCAAGGCCTGGCCGTTCCTTGCCGATCGCGGCTTCGCGCGTTTCATCGATATTGGATTGCTGCCCCTGTTGGGGCATCGGGGTGCTCTGGTCTACGCTTTGTGAGTCAACAACGTCGATAATCAGATCGGTCCAGCGCATTTCATTTGCCTCGATGCGCCGAACTTTGCGCAGTACTTCTGTGACCGTCATCGGGCACGCGGCGATGGCTTCGGCACTCTGGTGGAGCCCGTCTTCGATACGTTTTGCCAATGCGATCTCGTCCTCCCGGGTAAGCAGGTTCACGGTTGCAATTTGCTGCATGTAATTGCGGAGCGGGTCCGTCGTGCGGTCAATTTGGCCATCTACTGTGGTAGTCAGCATCGCTTCCGCTTCCGTGTCGTGCGCATAGTCAACGAGATGGTCGTTGCCCTGACGATAGGTGAGAAACCCCTGCTCTTTGCCTTTGAGAATCAGGGTCCTGAGATCCCAACCTTGTCTATCCGGTTCCACTTGTTTGGTCAGCAAGAAAATGGTTTCGAGTCAAAGCTATCAGTCTACTGTTCTCTTTGCAAGAATTGCTTCGAGTCGCTACAATATTATCAGCCGGGCAAACAATTACTTAGCGAGGCTGTGGATTCGGAGACGGTAATGAGGCTGTCAACAAAGGGGCGCGTTGCGGTGACCGCTATGATGGAGCTGGCCATACGAGGGCAGGTCACATTGCGCGAGCTGTTAGCATCCCAAGGTATCTCCGTGTCTTACATCGAGCAAATCTTTGCGCGTCTGCGCCGCCAAGGTCTCGTGCAAGGTATTCGCGGACCGAGTGGCGGTTATCGCCTGGCGCGATCCGCGAGCGAAATCACCGTCGCAGAGATCATCACATCCGCAGAAGAACCGCTGGCAGGGACGTATGCAGGTGAGCAAGGGACAGGGCCCGATGAGGAGAATGACCTCCCTTATGACCTGTGGCGTAGACTCAGCGGGAAGATCTACGACTTCCTGAATGGAATCACGCTGGCACAATGCGTCGAACAACCCAGACTGCAGGCAGTGGAGAGGGGCCGGGAACGCCAGCACGAACGGACGTGGTCAGACACCTAGACGACGACGGAAACCTCTACCGGACAAGGATGCCAAAGCACTCTTACAAACCCTTTCAACGTAATGAAATGACATCGATGAACACTGCGATACTTAAGATTCCTGACCCGCTTAGCGTCACGGATAATGCGGCAACCAAGGTCCAAGAGCTGATTGCACAACAGAATAACCCGTCCCTGAAACTACGCGTCTTTATCATGGGCGGAGGCTGCTCGGGCTTTCAGTACGGTTTCACCTTTGACGAAAGCGTCTACGATGACGACGCGCGCGTCGAGAAGGGTGGTGTCACCGTCGTGATCGACCCCATGAGCGTTCAGTATCTGGTTGGCGCGGAAATCGATTATCAGAAAGGCTTGGAGGGCGCGCAATTTATACTTAAGAATCCCAACGCGAAGACCACGTGCGGGTGCGGGTTGTCATTTTCCGTATAAACGGTAGTGGCAAAGTCTGAACCAATATATCGGCCAACCCGTCATCTCCTCCTATTCGTAGCCGGACTCACGCGGCCGTTATCCTGCCAAGCTTGATTTTCGTCAGAAGCTTTGTAACTGTTGATTCGTGGGTTCGGCGCAGCAGTACCAGGGCTCAGACATGTGGGGGATCTTTGGTCCTAGATCGCCCGTCGGCAGCGCCGGTGCAGTGCAACCTAAAGCTTCATGGGCCATCTGCCAGATGCGCTCGAAGATCTTGCGACGTGCAAGATCCCGCGCCTCCGCGTTTGCCACCCAGGACTGAATGTTCTCTTGCAAGCGATCCACTCGCGGATCACGGTGCTTCCAGGGATAGCCAAGAAGCTTGGGGTCGAAGGACTCGATCTGTCTCCGAAATCCAGGGATCTTCAGCATGTACGAACCCCGCGGGATTAGCAGGCGAATGCTAAGTTGCACCGCTGGCACACTCTCCACGAGTTCAAAATCCACCAAGTGCTGCAGCAGATCAATGTAGCCTTCGAGGGTAGTCCAAGGCGTAAAGGATACGAAGGTGGGTGCAAGGGCGATGCCGGTTGCCCGCAGCAATTTGACCGCATGCCTGAAGTCTGCCCGCGTGTGATTCTTGTCAAGATAGGCGAGCACCTTATCGTCGACAGATTCGACCGCCGATGTGATGAAGTTGCACCCAGTGTGTTTGAGCTCCGGTAACAGATCCCTGTGGTGAATCAGATGCTGGATCTTGATGGTCGCATCATAGGTCAGATCCGGGAACGCCGCGTGCAACGCGCGCACCACCCGCAAGGCGTGGGTGGGGCCGTTCAAGAAGTCCGGGTCGCCGAAAGAGATATGCTCGGCACCTGTGTCTACTTGCTGGCGGATGTCCTCCATTACTATAGCTACCGGCACGACGCGGAACCTCCCCTCGTAGACCGGCACCACCGGGCAATGACGGCACAGGTGCTTGCAACCACGACTTGCCTCCGTGAAGCCCACCACCTTCGTGCCGCCGTCCGGCAGTTGCAGATGGGCGTAGTCAGACAAGGGCGGCAATCCTGTGCGATCGGGCTTCACGAACGGGACCTTGTTCAGATTAATCATCGGTTCCGTCGGGGCTAGAGCCTCTCCCCCACTTCTCAGCTGTTGCGCCAGCTTGAGGAGGGCTGGCTCACATTCACCGCCGAGAATCGTCTTGACTCCCCGATCGCGCAATAGCTCTGCGTTCATAGGCGCGTACAGGCCATAAGCACAGAGGTGGGCGCCAGGGGCCAGCTTCTGTATCCGCGGCAAGGCCGCTACCGCGATGCGAGTCGCCGTGTGCATGCCCAGATGGAGGGTCACCAATCCAGCCCCGGCGAGCACGCTCGGGTCCAACTTTTGCAAGGCCAAATCGAGGCAGGCTACCGTGAAACCATCGCTTCGCAGCCATGCAGCGGGCTCCGCGAGGGCAAAAGGTTGGCGCCCAAGCTCGTACGGGTTGACCAGAACCACTTTGAAGTGCGGCACCGCTTGAGCTGGCTGGGGACTCAATGCAGATGATCCATTAGCAGTGAGCGATAACGCTCGACCAATGGTCCCTTATTGCTCAGTATGCCGAAGATAGCGAGCAAGCTGTTGCGCCCGACATCATCACGGAAGCCGCGGTCGCGGCGCATAATTTCTAGCAACTGTTCCATCGCCCCTTCGTAGTCCTCCTCAACGAGCTCCAAGGCGCTGAGCTGATAACGCGCCTCGTCCGACGCACGGTCAAACTCCGCTACGAGCGCATCTCCCCTAATCTCATGCGTTACCCGTTGTATGCGCTGATGGTCTCGGAGAAGCGCTGGAATGTGTCTCGAATGCGCTCGTGGGCAAGTTTCGTTCTTTTGAACGAGCGACGTCGAGCCGACCACATCAGCATGCAGGATGACAGCGAGCTTACGCGGTGGATGTGCTTCCACCTGAATGGCCTCTCCCTTGTGGATGGGTGGACGGAGTTGGAGCATATTAGCGCCAAGTCGGGGAGGGCGCGAGCGGAAATGAATCGAATTGCGTAATGCAGCACCTCTGACGGGCTCGGCGTGCAACGTTATAATCAAGGGTTGCACAAGCTCTTTATAGGCTTGACTAACGAACGTCTGCATTTGGGATTCGAACGGAGGTTCAAACCCTTCTTTCTGTTGATGGCCCAATTTCCGCTTGTGGGCCGGTTACATTAGGAGTTGTCAGATGAGCGAACAGATTAAAGCACGGGCCGTCGGGTTTAATCACGTAGCGTTGGAAGTAGGCGATATCGACGCGGCGCTGGAGTTCTACCGTGGCTTCGTCGACTTCGAACTACGCGGGAAGAGCGACAGCATGGCCCTCATCGACCTCGGCGATCAGTTTCTCGCGCTGCAGAAAGGGCGGCACCAACCGCAGGGCGACGGTGGCCACTTTGGGTTGGTGGTATCAGATAAGGAGGCGGTACGCGCCGCGTTGGAGGTAATGGGTGTTGAAACACTCCCGGGCCGGTTTCTCGATTTCCTGGATCCGTGGGGAAATCGAATCGAGATTGTCGGTTACGACAACGTTCAGTTCACCAAAGCGGCGCATGTGCTCCGAGGTATGGGTCTCGAAGGTCTACAGAAAACCGAAAGCGCTATCAAGGAGCTCACAGACAAGGGCATGGCGCCGGAATAACGTCTTGAGTCCAGGTTGGTGCCGTCTTTAATGACGTACCTTCGCTTCGCCATTCCAGACATTGTTTTGCGCCCGGGGACGGTGAGGATGGTGTGGGCGAGTGGACTCCTGATCGCTACGAAGAAGGCCTAACGGCACGTTATACTGCCTAAAGTAGCTGTAAAGGCAAAAACGTGTCGGGACGACAAATAAATGAATCTGTAGAAAAGCCGTTTCGACTCACCGCGATTCGGTTTTCGCACTACGTAGAAAAGGTGCGATGGACTATGGACCGTCTCGGCATACCCTATCTCGAACGGCCGTTGATGCCGATGGTTCATTTTATGGTCACACCGTTCGTGACCGGACTCTCCGGACACGCCGATGAGCACTCGACCCGTTTTTCGACACCTGTCATCAAGACGGATCGAAACGAAGTCATTGTGAAATCATCGGCCATTATGTGTTATCTATCCGAGCGGTGCCTATCCGAGGACGAAACCCTGTTCCCCACTGAAGAGGTGGTTCAACTAGACGAGCACTATAATCGATATCTCGGACCGCACACCCGACGATTGTTCTATTTCAACGTCCTGAATCAAGCGGACCTGATGTTCGAACTGGCCGACAGAAATGTAGGCGCGGGGCAAGCATGGCTATTCAAAACCCTCTATCGATCCTTCCGTAGGTGGATTCGCTCGGGACTCGGGATTACGCGTGAACGCGTCGATAAAGGCATTGGTCACATCTATAAAGAATTCGACCGTGTCGCGCAAACACTGAGCGATGGTCGACCGTATTTATTTGGCGATCGGCTGACGGCGGCAGACATTAGTTTTGCATGCTTAGGCGGCGCCGCGATGTTGCCCACACCGGCGGAGGGCTACGGTGCATATTTGCCGCCGCTTGATCGATGTAGCGGCGAGCTGAGGCGTGTATCGACAGAACTACGAGAAAGCGACGCCGGGAAATGGGTGCTAGGTTTGTACCGGGCGGAGCGCGGCAAGCGTGTTATTCCAGCGTTACCGAGCTTGTCATAGGAACACACCTGTCCTTAAATACCAATTTGTACTATGGAATTGCGCCTGCGCAAGGCCGGCTTGCCGGAGTAGCGAACAGTACAATTATTAATTGAGATTTTTAATGTAGATTAGAAAGCCGGCCTGTCTATGATCCAAAACAAAAAAAACCTGCTCTGACCTTATTGGAAAGATTTTTTAAAAGTAAAACGGCATTGCAGGTTCATCGCCTATGGCACCTTGATCAATAAGCATTCCATTGGAAAAACGATTGATCGTGCAAGCTTAGAAGGGCTGGCCATTGCTTTCGGGGTAAGACGGGTATTCAAATTTTCTTTGATGGATGAAAACTATCGAGAGCAAGGGGGCCTCTATGAAAGATCTGCTGAACACAATCACTGCGCCACATTGAATCTCCTTCATACAGGAAATCTTCAAGACAAAGTAAATGGGGTTTTATTCTCCATAAAGCCTGACGACATCGGCGCTTTGGCTCAACGAGAATATGGCTATGATATTGTTCCTATTGAATATGAACAAGCGAATGAAAAAGGCTCGGCGTATATGTTCATCGCTCGAAAAGAATCGCGAGCAATAGGTCATCGCGTTCTGGATAATATCCTCCCCAACGAGTCTGCACTTACAACCTGTCTCACTGGTGCGGCAACTTATGGAAAGGCTTTTTTGGACATATGGATCGCGTCTTGCTATCTGGCTGATGGCACGCCCTTGATGGAAAATCGCTATTATAAAAACTTTGTTGAAGATTTTTTAAAAACTCTTTGATCTCAATCTCGTAGAAAGCATCGCTAGCAGCAGGCGCATCAGGATCGACGCGTCAGTCAACGAGCGCCGCGCGGCGGCGCGCGAGACTTTCTTCGGGCCAGAGCTCGTTACGATCGTAGTACTCTTTGAAGGCGGGGGTACCTGGCGGAAGTACGACCCAGGGTTGTTTCGACGATGTGTAGATATGGACATCGGGGGTGAGGCGATCCGGCTCATCGAGGGTGCCGATACGAATAAAGTGGAGCGCATCACCTGCTCCGGCATAGTTACTCCACAGGGCGATATGACAATCAGAGCAGCGCACGATCTTCTGTCCCTTACCGCTTTCTGACGGTGTGTCCACCGCTTCGGGTGAGCCCCTCAACAAGACGACACGATCGGCTTCAATCATCGCGTTGAGCGCGAAGGATGCCCCGGTTTCACGTTGACACCATCGGCAATGACAACAGTGAACAAACATCGGCTTGCTTGTCATTCGATAGCGCACGGCGCCGCAGGTGCAGCCACCCTCCATTGAATAGTTTCCTTCGTTGGTCATGAAACAAGCTTCCTCTTTTAGTCATCAAACCTGATATCGGTATCACTTGGGATCTTTTTCCCTGACAGAATGATGGGAAGACTTCTTTTTCGAAAAAGACACCTTGTTATCCGGCTCCAACGCTGCCTCTACGTGGACGCAAGAAGCGCGTGCCGCTCGCGCGGTTGTTATTTCTTCCATGCAGAAACGTGACCTCGCCAATCTTCCTTCGGTCTTTTGTTGGTGTATGTTTTTTGTTCGTCATCGTAGCCTCTAATTTAAGGCACTTTGCCCCGTACCGACAGTGCCTGGGTTGCAAGTGTGAAGGGGCGGTCCGGTTTTCCCCCCGTTATCTTTTGGCGAAGATGATCTCTTAGGACCGCTTTTTTGTCTTCGCTGAGCCTTCCAACATATGAAGAGGTCGGTGTCACGTCAGTCAGGAAAGATGCCCAATAATCTTCGAAGCCCGCAAATTCCATTTCGACATCCAAGGTCTTCGTCTCCACTTCAGTGAGACCCAAATCTTCCCAAAGGTGCCTCAGCGCAGCTTCATCCGGATAGTCCACAGTCATGCATTTTGCGGCCGCCTCGCGAGCAGCCTCGGTGTCAATGGTTTCAGTCACAGTGTCCCAGAATAGGGCGAGCATTGGCATTCCGTCTTTGAAGTTCCATTGGCTGGTTGCAACGCATCCCCCCGGGCGTGTGACACGGCACATCTCTTTTACCGCCCGTGGTGCATTCGGCAGTTCTTGCAAGATAAGTAACGCCAATGATCCGTGGAAACTTTCATCCTCGAAGGGTATCGTCAGCGCATCGCCGTGCTCAAAACGCAATCGTTTGTCGCGCATTCGCTCTCGGCAGTACTCTACATAAGGTTCCGACGGTTCGATCCCAACGACGGTTCCATCCTCAACCCCAGCAAGTAGGGCTGCGGCAAGCGCACCGGTGCCGCTACCGACATCGAGGAAATGTCCGCCCTTAGGAAGATGCGCGAATTCCACGAACGACGGTGCTAAGCGGGTGCTCCATCTTCCCATCCAAAGCTCGTAGGCATCGGGATTCGAAAACTCAGGCATGGTTGCCTCTCAGGGCCCTAGACTCATACCGAATTGCACCGCACTCAAGTTTAACAGCACAACCTTTTGCGATATATCTCCAATCCACCAGTTCAGACTGCGATTTGCGCGCGCGGCGTTTTGGGGGTAAATCAGTCGTATTAATGAGTAATTAGGGGGGCCTAGACCTGTGATTGTGAAAACGAAAGAACACGTTATCGGGACAAAGGGCGATGCGCACGGCGACCGATGGCGGAGTTTGCGGCTGCTACACGAAGAGGACGGTATGGGCGTCACCTTGACGGACACCATCCTTGAAGCCGGTTTCGAAATGGACCTGTGGCAGAAGAATCATCTCGAGGCATGTTACTGCATCGAAGGCGAAGGAACGGTGGAGGAGTTGGACAACGGCACGATTCACGAGGTAAAGCCCGGGACTCTCTACGCCATGAACGATCATGACCGTCATCGAATTCGGGCGAAGACACGCATGCGAATTATATGTACTTTCCATCCGGCCCTAACCGGCGATGAAGTACACGACGCCGACGGTTCGCTATGAGTGCTGGTGAAAGTCGGGCGGCTATGACAACAATCGGGGTTCTAGGGTTCGGGGAGGCTGGTTTTACGTTCGCCAAGGCCCTTGCCGATGCGGGTGCGGTTCATGGTGTGGGGCATGAAAGGCGGTATCATGACATGAACCAAGTAATCGATCTTCTAAAGGACATGCAGTTCGACCCAATCATGACCGAAGCAACGATCCGGTTCTTCAAGCGATCCACGGACCTGCAACTGCCTCAGGATTTCGCCGGCAAGCCCAAGTTGATGGACGACGTCATCCAAACGTTGTTGCACTACACGTCGCAGGGGCATTCCTAATGAAAACCAATCGGATGAAATCCAAGCTACTGGCCGGTGAGGCGGCCTTGGGCTGCTCGATCATGGTGCCATCACCACAAATGGTGGAGATGGTAGGGCATGCGGGTTTCGACTGGGTGTTGATCGACATGGAGCATGGGACGATTGATCTGGAAACGGCCGAGCTGATGATCATGGCGGCGGAGGCGAGCGGTATTACGCCGATTGTCAGGCCTAAGACTAAACACAAAGAAGATATCTCCCGTGTCATGGATCGCGGGGCCATGGGCGTGCAGGTTCCTCATGTCAATAGTGCGGAAGATGCGCGGCAAGCGGTGTCGGCCGTCAAGTTTGGCCCCGGGGATAGCCGGGGCCTCGCAGCGGGCACGCGGCCCGACAGCTACGGCCTATCTAGCTCCATGGCTGAATTTATAAAGCACAGCAACGAACAGACCCTGGTATGCGTGCAACTCGAGCACGTCGCCGCGATCGAGAACGTCGATGAGATTCTCTCGGTGGAGGGCGTGGATGTATTCTTCATCGGGCCATCCGATCTGTCACAATCGATGGGCCATCCGGGCAATCCCAAGGCAGAACCGGTGAAAAACGCAATCGAGCGTACACTGCTAACAATAACGTCTGCCGGCAAGATACCGGGCATGCCGGCCTCGGTAAATAACCTCGACGCTATTCTCAGCTCGGGCGTCAGATACATTTACACGCATCTGCCAAAGCTTGTTGGGGCAGCCGCGTCTGAATTCCTCAAGAAGGGGCGGGCCTAAGTTAAAAGAGGCAAGACAGACGGGCTCAGGTGAATTGGAGTCTGAACTTAGGCATTGGCGGGCACGTTAACTATTGGCGCGACATGCACGTATTGGAAGAGATGCACACGTTCGATGTATTCAAGAAACCCCTCCGCCGGCCTCGAGTCACGAAGTTGTTGACCTGATAGGCTAAGATTTTTTACAGCGCGGGATCCTACTCGTACAGCCTATGTCATGTTCATCCATCAAACTCGGCTGCCAGACGGCCCTTAGCGCCGGGCTTTGCACGGAACAGTCCTCCGGCATGTGGTTCCTTCTCTAGCGCGGTAGCATCGAGATCGGTTCGTGCGCTCGTGATGTAAAGCTCGTCGAGATCCCGGCCACCGAACCAGCAGGTACTGACTTGTGAAACGGGCATGTCAATCCGATCGATTTCTCGGCCGGTTTGCGGGTTGAAGCAGGCCACGCGATAACCACCCCATTGCGCTACCCATAAATTGTCCTCGCTGTCGATCGTCATGCCGTCAGGAAAGCCCTGATCTTGCGGAATGCTGATTATCGTTCGCCGGTTGTCTATCTGGCCGGTTCGAGATCAAAGT
>SMUX01001875.1_pt1 | contig 55607 bp, 52 predicted proteins | sample 2456431 | NCBI WGS metagenome assembly SMUX01 (sample SAMN11095930, study PRJNA526329) | marine sediment metagenome | biome: Marine sediment; feature: Surficial sediment; material: Deep marine sediment; isolation source: Hadal surficial sediment | place: Pacific Ocean | collected 2014-11 | depth... | reverse complement strand
CGTTGTAGGAACATTATGATCCATAGTTGCAAAAGTTAAATCAGGTCTTCTAACTCTTCGGTCCGTAAGTCGAAGCCCTTCAAAAGCCTGAGGTGAAGTAACTTCATGGACGAGGTGTAAATCTATATATAAAAGAGTGGGTTGCCCCTCTTCTTCAAATACTACATGTGGTTCCCAAATTTTATCAAAAAGTGTTCTAGCCGACATATCTTTATCCTTATAAATTGTGCTAAAGGTTTAATTATACACAATAAATCATCGTTTTTTAGATTTAGTAGTGATTTCCAAACCGCTCTATGAAAATATATACGAATTCAAAATTATCAAGATCTTATACCTTAAATGCCTTTCTGCCAGGATAAATGGCTTCTTCTCCGAGCTCCTCTTCTATTCTAAGGAGCTGATTGTATTTAGAGACCCTGTCACTTCTAGATGCTGATCCTGTCTTAATTTGCCCTGAGTTTGTAGCAACTGCAATGTCTGCAATTGTGGAATCCTCTGTTTCACCTGAGCGGTGGGATATTATATATGTATAACCAGCGTTCTGTGCCATTGTTATAGTTTGAAGCGTCTCAGTTAATGAGCCTATCTGATTGACCTTTACCAGGATAGAATTTGCTGCATTTTCTTTAATCCCCCTTGCCAGCCTCTTTGTATTAGTTACGAAAAGGTCATCTCCAACTATTTGCACCTTTTTCCCAAGCTCTTTAGTCATTATTTGCCAGCCTTTCCAGTCATCTTCAGCTAGAGGGTCTTCAATAGAGATAATAGGGTATTGCTTTATCCAATCTCCATAAATATCAATAAGCTTATCTCTTCCAATCTTTTTGCCCTCTACGTTATACTTGCCTTTTTGATAAAATTCGCTTGATGCTACATCGAGCGCCAATGATATTCCGTCGCCTACTTTATATCCTGCTTTAGTTATTGCCTCTAAAATGCACTCAATAGCTTCTTCGTTTGATTTTAGGTTAGGGGCAAAACCGCCTTCATCTCCTACTGAAGTCGCATATCCTTTCTTTCCAAGAATAGCCTTTAGATTATGAAATACTTCAACCCCTGCCCTTAAAGCTTCTGAGAATTTAGTAAAGCCTAGCGGTACAATCATAAATTCTTGAAAATCCAGATTGTTATCAGCATGAGCACCCCCATTAATGATATTCATTAGAGGTACAGGAAGGGTATTTGCAGAGATCCCGCCAAGATAAGCATAAAGTGGAATCCAAAGAGAGTTGGAAGCGGCTTTTGCTACGGCAAGTGAGACACCCAATATTGCATTTGCACCCAATTTTGATTTATTAGGGGTCCCGTCGAGTTTGAGCATCAACTGATCAATATCACTCTGCACGGTAACGTCAGCACCAATTAGCTTTGGAGTGATAATATCATTAATATTCTTTATAGCTTTTTGGACTCCCTTACCCAAATATCTCTTTTTTACATTGTCCCTTAATTCTATTGCCTCATGCTCACCGGTAGAAGCTCCTGAAGGCACTGCGGCTCTTCCAAAGGATCCGTCATCACAAATGATGTCTACTTCTACAGTAGGATTCCCGCGTGAATCCAGAATTTCTCTTGCCTTAATTGCTTCTATAATTGCCACTTTGCTATCCTCCCTGCAATTTCACTTCTGGCTAAGGGAAATTACCATATCAACCTATGCGTATCAAATCGGTTAATCTTCTTATATGAAAAAACGTTGTTGGAAAAGTAACATTAGTTCGGTACAATCTTAAATTCTAAAAATGATGGGAAAGGGTAATTAATATGAAATTTGTTCTTAAAGTAAAGTCGTTATTAAGTCTTAGCTTCTTATTTTTTGTTTTATTCATAACTTCTTGTAGCGTTGGTGACAGCGATCCGCCAGCCACGATAACCGATCTAACAGTTGATGCTATTAGTAGAGTACTTGATTGGACGGCACCTGGAGATGACGGGAACAGTGGAAGGGCTACGATTTACTTTATAAGATTCTTTGATAACGAAGAAGTAGCGGCGATTCTGGGTGTCCCAAATCTAGACGGAGTGCCGTTTATCGAAATTGAAGAGGCTGTTCGGGATAATTATAACGATGCTACTCAAATTCCTGATTTCCAACGTCCGGATGTTGCGGGAAGTCCGCAGAGTTTTCTAGCCCCAAGGCTGGATTTAACTGGAGAGACGATGTTCTTTTATTCAATCCGTACTAATGATGAAGTAGGTAATTCCTCACAGCCCTCTAATGTATCTGATTTATCAACACCTTTAGAATCTGTTAAATATGTCAGCAGCGAAGCTGGTAGCTGTATAGGGGAATCAATTGCGGAAGGAAATTTTAACGGGGACCAGGAAGATGACGGAGAATTTATTAACGATTACGCTATAGGAGATCCATGTCTCGGAAAAGTTTATATCTTTTTCGGAGCAAATGATTTAACCGATAACGGCAGTACTTTAATTGATGTAACAGCAGCGGATGTGACTGTGATTGGTAATCCTGAGGATCTATTTGGTGCCTCTCTTGCCGGAATCCCTGATTTCGAGAGTGATATTAGAGCTCAGGAACTTGTTATTGGAGCTCCGGGATTTGATAATGACAGAGGTAAAACTTTTGTGATATTTGGTAGCAGAGAGTTGCCGAGTGTAATTGATTTGTCAGATAGTAGTGTTGATAGAATAGAAGTCGTTGGAGAAAACGTCGGTGATAACTTTGGTTTTTCTGTAGCCGATGGAGATGATGTCACTAACGGATCTGGATTATTCCTGGTTGGAGCACCTTCTTTTGGCTCTGACACGGGAAGGGCATACATTTTTAGGGGCAAAGGGTTAGATCAGAACGAAGAGGTGCCGGCAACAGATGCCGATGCTATGTTTACAGGACAGGCCCCAGGAGATATGTTTGGTTTTGATCTTGCCAATCTTGGCAGGATTCGAAGGAATAGTTTTGACGAAATTGGCGTTGGGGCACCTGGTGCAGGAAGAGCTTATGTAATATTGGGGCAAGATAATATAGATAGTAGGGATTTAGCCGTCGATACTACTAATGTAGTTATACTTGAAGGAAGTGCTGCCGATAGTTTCGGAATTAGCATTTCGGGTGACGGAGATATAGATGAAGACGGCGAAGAGACGCCTGATGTTGTTGTAGGGGCTCCTGATTCCAATATGTCTTCAGGTTCTGTTTTCTTATATTCGGGTGAAGACATCGACACTTCGTTTGAGGACGAAACTAGTCCGGGCTTTGAGACTGAATTTACAGGGATTAGTCCAGGAGACTTCTTTGGAACTTCTGTAGGAGTTATGCCTAATCTGACACCAGAGATTGATAAGAAGCAGAGGGACACTGCTATCGTGCTTATACTTGAAGTCAGCAATGCTGATTTTGGCGTCGGAGCTCCAGGAGCTACAAACGGTATAGTATATCTATTCTTCGGACGGGACGACTTCCCGGCTGTAGTTTCTGCTTCAGAATCCGACATTAATATTGTAGGGGAGGGAGGAGAAGTAGATTTTGGAATAGAGGTGCAAGGACTGGGGGATGTAAATGGTGATAATTTTGAAGATTTTGCAGCAGGCGGCTCTGAGTTTATGAGAGTTGTATATTAAAGGATCCTAACATTATCTTTTAGTTGTCTGTAATTGTACTAAATTTTCAGGGTAAATAATAAAATTCAAGTTGGGTTAGTTTAGATTGCCCTGTCCTTTTTCTTTAATAATATATCCGTCTTTAAACATAATAATCCTCTCGGCATGTTTAGCTATATCTTGCTCATGAGTTATCATAATTATTGTTTTACCCTGTTTGTTAAGGGCTTTAAAAATTTCCATTATTTCCATACTTGTTTGAGAGTCAAGGTTACCCGTAGGCTCATCAGCCAATATAATGCTAGGGTTATTGACGATCGCTCTAGCAATCGCTACCCGTTGTTGCTCTCCTCCCGAAAGTTGCGAGGGAAGATGATGCTCCCTACCGTCTAAACCTACCATCTTGATTGCCTGATTTGCCATTTCTGTTCTTTTCTTTGAATCGGTATTGTTATAAATCATAGGAAGCTCAACATTTTCAAGGGCCGTAGTTCTTGCTAGAAGATTAAAACTCTGAAATACAAAACCTATCTTCTTGTTTCTTATTTCTGCTAATTCGTCTGCATCTAAAGATGAGACTTGATTGTTGTCAAGGTAATACTCCCCTTTTGTGGGTTTATCCAGGCATCCAATTATGTTCATGAATGTACTTTTTCCGGAACCTGATGCTCCCATTATGGATACAAAATCCCCATTTTTTATATCAAGGGAGATACCCTTTAGGGCATGGACTTTTATATCCCCTAAATCATAAATTTTATGAATATCCTTGACTTCGATGACCCTATTATCACCACTCATCTTTTAGAATCTCCTGGGTTGAGGCAAGTAAGATGAGTTGTTCCCGGAATTGTTCTTTATAATAGCTTCTACTATTACCTCATCGCCTTCCTTAAGATCACCCTCAGCAATTTCGGTATACCTGCTGTCCCCTACACCTGGTTTTACTAAAACGGCTTTTATTTGTCCGTTTTTTCCCAGTACCCATACATGTGGCGAATTATTAGTTTCTACGCTGTTGGATTCTATATTTGCAGAAGAAGGTGGTATGAACCTAAGGGCTGAAGTTGGTACCCGCTTTACGTCTTTTTCCTCTGCAACCGTTATTTTTACCTCAGCAGTCATTCCGGGTTTTAACTTGTCTTCTTTGTTCCCTATCGAAACGACTACGTTGTAGGTTACTACATTGTTGTTTGTTATAGGTTCGTTTCTTATCTGGGAGACAACCCCTTCAAACGTTTGATTTGGGTATGCGTCTACAGTAAAGAATGCCCTCTGTCCGTTTTGTATTTTACCTATATCTGCCTCGCTCACATTTGTGTCAATTCTCATGCTAGATAGATCTTGAGATATGAGAAATAGGGGTTTGCTATTAGGTACAACGTTCTCTCCGGTATTAATGTTTCGGGAAAGTACAATCCCATCTATTGGGGAGCGGATGGTTGTGTTTCTTAAATTAGACTCTGTTATTTCAATAGTAGCTTTAGATTGGTCAAGTGAAGCTAGTGCAGATAAATATTTTGATCTAGAGTCATCGAACTCCTCTTTAGAAATAAGCCTTTTGTCGTAGAGTTCCCTATTTGCGTTATAGACAGAGTTTGTTAGATTAAAGTCGGCATCTGCTTTTTTCTTGTCAGCTTGTGCTCGTTTCAGCTCAGTTCCCAGCGTAGAGGGATCAATTTCTAAAAGCGGGTCCCCTTTTTTAACTTCAGTGTTGTAGTCGACAAAAATGTTTTTTGCATAACCTGAAACTAGAGAGCCAACTTCAATAGTTTTTAAAGGATTTATTGTGCCAGATGAAGTGATTAGAGAAGTAATATTATTTCTATCAACTTCAGCGGTCACATAGACAATAGAGGATGTGCTGTCGCCAAAAAAGCGGGGTACTAAGAATATCGCAATAACAATTATGATTAATAATGCAATATATACCTTAGTGTTTTTGAGATTCATCCATTTCCCCGGTAGCTCTTAGTAGCCTTGCAACGTTAATATTATAGTTGTAAATCGCCTGCATATATTTCGCGTTAGAAATTGCATATAGTGATTCAGCCTCTGCCAATTCTACGGTAGAAGCCCTAGCCAGTTTATATCTTTCCCGTGCCAAGAGCAAACCTTGCTCGGCGGATTCCCTGGTCCTCTTGGTCACATTGATGTTTTCCTTAGAGAATTGAATATCTAAGTATAATTGCTTAATTTGTGATATGATGCCTGCCTTAGTTGACCTAAGCTCAGCGTTAGTACGTCTTAAATTTGCTTTTGAGTCTTCTACCTTGGCAAATCTTGAAAACCCTTCAAAGATGGGAAATTTAACGCCAACACCAGCGATAAAAGCCGGAGTTTCAGCGCCCTCTCCCTCAAATCTATAAGCTGTTCTCCCGAATATCTCTGGATAAAATTCCTTTTTAGAAGCCTTTAAGTTTGCTCTCATTGCTACTTTTTGTGCTTCTAAGCTTTTTAATTCAGGCCTTGAGCTTAACGCTTGAATTATGGATTCTTCAAGTTGATATGAGCTTGTTGAAAACTCTATGGAATCTTCTAATTCATAGTTAAATGAGCTGTCTTCAATACCCATAATTGTTTGAAGGTTTACTTTTGCGATTTCAAAATTATTTTGTGCTGCAATCCGCTCGAGCTTAGCATTTCCAAGGTTTACTTCTGCTTTTGTTACTTCAATCTGTGGAACCCTGCCGGACTTAAAAAACCCCTCGGCCTGCTCAATGCGCTTTTCGGATTCAATTACTTTTTTCTCCAGAGCAAGCGCAATATGCCCTTCTGATAAAACAGTGTAATAACTAATAATTGTAGTAAGAATTACATCATCTTCTGTTGTATCTTTATCAAACTTTGTGGATTTTAATAGTGCTTTTGTCGATTTAACAAGGTTTGAAGTTCTCCCGAAGTCCCAAATTAACTGATCTAAAAAGAAACCCGATTCACGGCCAATGAAAGGGACAATGATTCTTGATTTTATCTGGGGATAATATATCGATTTAGCGTTTTTAACTTCTGCTCTCGATATATCTACATTAGCATTCGATATTGATATCGCAGGGTTATTCTCAATTGCTATGCTAATAGCCTGATCAAGAGTGAGTAGTTCTTTTTCCTGGGCGTAAACACAATTAAGGCCAGAAAAAAGAGTTAATAGTATTAATAGTAATTTAAAGCGCATTTCCATTTTGTAATCCATAATTTAAAACAATAATATGACTCTAAAACATATACGTTGCAACATTTTTCTCATACCGTAAAATATCACCATGTCATTTGGAATATATATTCATATCCCTTACTGCGTTACAAAATGTCCCTACTGTGACTTTAATTCTTACGGGGTGGGTGGGCGTTTCCCGGAAAAAGAGTATACCGAGTCAATATTGCATGAACTAGAATTTTATCGCAGCGAGATTCAGGGGGCTCGGCTAAGCTCTATATTTTTCGGAGGAGGGACGCCTTCTCTCTTTGATCCCAGGAGTATTGAAAAAATTATTTCTAAAATTTATCAAATTACATGTCCTGTCGATAATTTGGAGGTTTCCTTAGAGGTTAACCCAAAAACTGCAGATTTAGAAAAGCTCAAGGGACTCAGAAGTGCGGGGATAAATAGAATAAGCGTCGGAATCCAGTCTTTCTCTAAAAGAAAGCTCAGTTTCCTTGGAAGAATTAACGCTCCCGAAGATAGCAGAGGGATACTAAAAGACATTATCAATGCAGGATTTAAAAACTATAGCATGGATCTGATGTACGGGACTAAGGATGAAACTTTATCTGAATGGGAAGCTGATTTAAAAGAGGCCCTTGGTTTTGATTCCCCTCATATCTCGGCATATTGCTTAACTATTGAGGACGGCACGGAATTTGGGAAACGCTACGCGCTTGGTAAATTGAAATTGCCTACCGACGAAAAACTTGCCGATTTTATTATTTATACAACTGAATTTTTTGAAGATGCGGGGTACAGGCAGTACGAAATTTCAAATTACTCTAAGCATGGCTTTGAATGCCGTCATAATATGCTCTATTGGAGAGGGGAGAGTTACCTTGGTCTCGGAGCGGGGGCCCATTCTCATTCCGCTATGGGTAATTCTAGTCTCTGGGGTAAGAGGTGGGCTAATCTGAGGAACCCTGCGCTTTATATGAAAACTGTAAATGAAGAGAAAAAACCTCTGGACTTTACTGAAGAATTAAAGAGAGAAGAAGTGATAGAAGATAAAGTCTTGATGGGACTCAGGTTAAAAGACGGCATAGACATCTTAGAGCTTGAAAATACATTTCAGTTGAAAGCAAATATGGATAAGGTTGGACACCTTGTAAGAGATGGGTTTCTTGAGTACTCGGACAGCTCCATCAGATTAACTAAAAAAGGTAATTTATTGTCAAACGCGGTTATCTTACGTTTTGTAGAAGCATTAAATTAAGTGATCTTTTTTAATACGTGTTTTCCTCCCTTTGACATAATGAAGTAGTTATCGTCCTCTTTTTTTAGATATTTCATAAATTCATAGTAAGCTGGTCTTAAAAACCGGGCTTCAAATTTCCTATTTTTAATTTTGGCGTATGGGATGTTTTCATGGTTTATGTTAACAGTGTTTAGATCGAGTTTTTCTACCGTTTCGTCATTTAGAATAATGTAAAAGTCGTCTCCTTTTTTATCTACCATTTTTACTACAAAAGGCGTGTCTTCAACTTCAATATAGAGTTTCCCGCTTCCTTCATCGAGATAATATCTCCCCTCATCGTCACGGCTTAGTAACTTGTTGTTGTATAGATAGGTCAATCGGTGCTTGATTTTAATTCCGTCCTGAAACCAATTCCCTCTTTTATCAATATAGAATCTGGGCTTAGTAGGATCCTCTTTTTGTTTCATAGTCTTTTAATTATAATGAATTTGAGAAGTTAGAATATAAGGCGTTATTCTCCCATCACTTTCACAACCACTCTTTTCTTTCTTCCACCGTCAAATTCCGCATAGAATACCCTCTGCCATGGACCCAGGTCCAGGTCGCCATCCGTAATAGGCACAATTACTTGATGATGCATTATAAGGTTCTTTAGATGGGCATCTCCGTTATCCTCACCTGTTCTGTGGTGCCTGTAATCTTCCTTGTAAGGTGCTAAGCCTTCTAGCCACTCCCAAATATCTTCAATTAACCCGTCCTCATTGTCGTTAACATAAACCGCCGCCGTAATGTGCATTGCCGATACCAGGACAAAACCTTCTTGTACCTCACTCTTAAACACAATATTTCTAATTGTGTCCGTTATATGCACCATTTCCCTTTTTTGCTCTGTGTTGAACCATAAGTACTCCGTAAAGCTTTTCATATGCGAAACCTCCTTTTGGATATTAAAATCTGATATTATTACAGGTTAGCAAGTGAGCTTAATAAAGCAAAGGGCATTTCTTGCCGTATGTATTTTTAAGCATTAACACAGAAGGAGGTTCGTATGATAATCGAATTGAGCGTAATTCCTATTGGCGTTGGTACTTCACTTTCAGAATATGTCGCATGCGTGATGAAGGTAGTTCAAGATAGTGGTCTAAAGTATGAATCACACTCGATGGGGACTAATATAGAATGTGATTGGGATGATATTATCCCGCTAGTGAAAAAGTGTCATGAAGAGCTTAAAACGATGGGTGTGGAGCGTATAAGCACTTCACTCAAGATAAGCGAGAGGACAGACAAACCATATACAATGGAAGGGAAGATGCTTAGCCTAGATGAGAAATTATAGTTGTACCAAAATTTATAATTAATAACTTATTTCTTGACTGCCCTGCATATTTAAGGTTAATACTTTTGACAATATGAGTGAAGATTGGAAATACTGTATTGCTCTTAGTATGGTAAGTGGGATAGGCGGTGTATTTACTAAGAACCTCTTTAATAAATTCCAAAATCCTGAGGATATATTTAAAGCTCCTAAAAAAGAGTTACTCAAAGTAGAGGGGATTGGCGATAAACACATTGAATCCATAAAGAATTTTGACAATTGGGATAAGGTAGATCAGGAATTAGAAAAGATTGAGAAACGAGGGATTAAATTACTTACTCTTAATGACCCGGAATTTCCACGTTTGCTATTACAAACCTACAATCCGCCGCCGCTGCTTTATATGAAGGGAGAAATTCTGCCAGAGGATAATATCTCTATTGCAATTGTCGGCAGCAGGATTCCCGACAGGTACGGAAGATCAATAACCGAAACCCTTTCAGGAGAGCTGGCGTCTATGGGAATTACTATTGTAAGCGGTATGGCTAGGGGTATTGATTCGATTGCTCAGTCTGAAGCCCTTAAGAGGGGAGGGCGTACTATTGGCGTATTAGGCTGCGGTTTAGATATTGTATATCCTCCCGAAAATGTGAAACTCAATAAAAAAGTATCCCAAAATGGAGCGATCCTCTCAGAATTTCCTTTGGGAACACCGCCGCTCGCACAAAACTTTCCTAGAAGAAATAGAATAATTAGCGGTCTTTCCCTTGGTGTTGTAGTGGTGCAAGCATCTGAGAGAAGCGGCTCACTTATAAGCGCTTCATTTGCTCTCGATCAAAATAGGGAGGTTTTTGCAGTTCCAGGAAATGTAGGTGAAAAACTCAGCCGTGGTACAAACTGGCTAATCAAAAGAGGCGCCAAGCTTGTTGAAACAGTTGATGATATTTTGAGTGAGGTAGAAGCGTTAAGAAATCTAAACAGGGAAGATTCGTCTGACGAGGATCGGATTGATAAAATTATTGCCTCACTCTCTGAGAACCAAAGAGAAGTGTTTTCGGTTTTAAAAAGAGAACCTCTTCATATAGATGAAATAATCAGGCTTACAGGAATTGAACCCTCAAATTTACTTTCCATATTACTTGCCCTTGAGTTAAATGATTATATAGCCCAGCTTCCGGGAAAGCATTTTCTGGTTAAGTAATAATCCATATCAAATTTGATTTACTCACCCTTTGAATGAATAATATAAATATTAATTGGATTCTGGATGGCAACACGAATCGCTTAAAATATTTATTGAATGAGAATTTAAATTGGATGTAAGTTTCATAAAACCCCGTGACTTAAGGAGATTCTTATGTTTAATTGTTTTCACCGGATAATCCTGCGCTTTACCTTATTGTTTGTACTGTTAGCTTCTGGGATTTTTCTGTCCTCTTGCACATCTGGTGATAACTCAGATGAAATAATCGGTTTTGTATTGAGCGGTGAGCTGCCGATTGAATTTACCAATGTTGTTCTCAGAAGTACCGGGACTGAAGCAGGAGTTGAGATATTAGGAACAGCTCAAACCGATGAAACTGGTTTTTTCCGTATAAATTACAACCCGCCGTTAGATCCTGATGCTGTACTATATCTAACTTCTGGCGAGATAATTTTTGTGCCCAATGCTTCTACAAGTGGCATAACTCCTTCTGAGCAAGTTAGATTAGCGACAGTACTAGGTCAGAGGCCGGTTGAAAGGGATGTGGTAATTAATGAGCGGACGACTGTGGCGACTGCATATGCAATGGCGCAATTTTTTGACGAGGACCAAATCGACGGCCCTTCACCGGGACTACAGAACGCAGCGGCTATACTGACTAGACTGGTGGAGCTTGATACCGGCGATACTACTTTTTTCCTGAATACATTCCCAAACGGCTCTAGCACTACTACGCAAGGCGCGTTTAACTCTCTTGCTAATATGCTGGCCGCATGCGTGCGCGACGAAAATGAGTGCGATACGCTGTTTGATCTCGCCACAACGCCCGGAGAGGATGTGCCCGGAGACACCCTAATGGCCGCTGTGAATATAGCCCATTTCCCGTGGCAGAACGTAGAGGGCCTCTTTGATCTCTCTCTTGATGAGCAGGTCTACGGACCTTCTCTTGGATCGACAGAAGATATAACAGCATGGATTATTGCTATAAGGTACGTCGGAAACGGTAAGGAGATCAACGGACCGGGTAACGTGGCTTTCGACGCTCAGGGGAACGCATGGATTGCCAATAACTATGTGTTTCAAGACAACCCATTGGATGTAGCGTGCGGGGACGACCACGTGCTTAGGCTGACGCCGACGGGCGAAGACGCACACCAGGCGCTCCTTATCAGGGCGGCGGTCTTTACGGAGCTGGCTACGGCATCACACTCGACCCTGACGGCAACGTCTGGGTAGGTAACTTCGCTTTTCAGGGCATTGGTTGTATGCTCGACCAAGATGCCCGTGCTCAATCAGTATCAAAATTCTCACCTGACGGCACTCCCCTTTCCCCGAATACAGTCGGAGACGATATTGGAGGATTTATGGGAGCAGGGAAAACGATCAACTTCCCTCAGGGTACGGTTTCAGACAAAGACGGAAACATCTGGATCGCCAACTGTAACGGCGACAGTGTTACGCAGTTCCCGAACGGCGAGCCCAACCAGGCATTCGTAATACAACAAGAGGACGAGATGATGGAAACAATTGTCGTTGCTCCATTCGATATTGCGATTGATATTGATGGAAACGCCTGGGTAACCGGGAATGAAAGCTTTAACGTAGCTAAGTTTGATCCCGACGGAAACCTGATAGTAAACGTTTCGAACGAGGGGGAGATTGAGCCCAGGATCAAGCAGCCGATGGGCGTAGCGACTGATGGCTTCGGAAACGCCTGGGTCGCGAACTCGGCTTTTGTGACCGCCCCTTGCGATGGAAACTCCGTTCCGGATTTGCTACAGATTGTCATTCTCACCTTAGACCCGGACTTTATAAACCCGGACGCTGCGGTGATTAAGGTAACATCTGACGGAACGAAAATAGGACCCTTTAAAGGCGGCGGGCTGCTAATGCCTTGGGGGATAGCCGTCGACGGCGCAAACAACGTGTGGGTTTCAAACTTTGACGGAAGCACTGTTTCATACCTCTGTGGAGAGGACACCGACAACTGTCCTCCCGGACTTGAGACCGGCGACCCGATAGCTCCCGAAGGCTACTTTTTTAACGGCCTTACTCGAAGCACGGCTGTTGAGATCGACCCTTCAGGAAACGTATGGGCTACTAACAACTGGGAGATTTTAGCCATCCCTGAAAACCCGGGCGGAGACGCGATGGTCGTCTTTCTCGGACTGGCAAAACCTGTAAAGGCTCCACTAATCGGACCTCCCGAAAGCGCAGTCGACTAATTTAGTACTTAATACTAAAGTATGTTGAAATCTGTTCTCTGTGGTATTATACGAAAGTCTTATAAGATTTCCGTATAGGCTCAGGGAGTAGATGAAAAGTGGCTCAAGGTAAAGTAGTTTCTAAGAAAAGGGCTGAAGTTGTTAAGACCATAGTTGCCTGTCGTTATCCTCTGGTTCAGGAAGGACTTTCTAAAATTTTAGAAGAGGATAAAGCAATAAAAGTTGTTTCAGGCGTGTCAAATTTGATTGATTTGATTGAATCCTGCAAACAATTTGATTTTGATATTTTACTTCTGGGCATAGAACTTAAAGGTCTGAACCTAACTAAAATTTTGGGATTGGTAAAAAAGAATAAGAACGCAAAAGTAATTTTGCTAATCGATCGTGATTACAGTGAGAACCTATTAATAAACGCCATTCGTTCCGGAGTCAGGGGATATGTGCTAAAAGATGTTGATTCTTCACACCTTATCAAGTCAGTGAAAGCCGTGTTTGACGGAGAACTATGGGCTGAAAGGAAATTAATGGGGAAAGTTGTAGACGGATATTCCTATCCAACCAAAAAATTGGAAGTAAAAGGGCAAATATATGATTTAACAGAGACAGAAATTAAGATCATCAAATTAGTTCTAACCGGTATGACCAACAGAGAAGTAGCTGATGAACTATATATAAGTGAGAAAACGGTGAAGTTCCATCTATATAAAATTTTTAAGAAGCTCACAGTAAAAAATAGGGCGGGACTAATACTATTTGGTTTCCGAAACGGATTTGTGACCTGAGCTTTATAGTTCTAACTAACTTAATAAGGTGCAATTTCCGGAAATATAGTGCTTTAATATGGATATTGTTTATGAATGTGGATTTTCTTTATATCAAATTCATTTTTTCGTGATATTCTAGTATGATTTTAAATTAGAGGTTAATTATGAACATAAGTGTGATTGGAACTGGATATGTTGGATTAGTTACCGGGACATGTCTCGCGGGAAGCGGGAATAACGTAATTTGTGTTGATATAGATGAAGAGAAGATAAACAGTCTCAAGAAAGGTCGGGTTACTTTCTATGAACCCGGGCTAGAGGATATAGTAAAAAAGAATTTAAAAGAAGAGCGTCTTCATTTTACTACAGATCTCGATTACGCGATAAAAAACTCATCAGTAGTACTAATCGCCGTAGGCACTCCTCCAAATGGAGATGGGTCGGCTGATACCAGCGCTGTAATAAATGTCGCAAACTTAATAGGAAAAAGCCTTGATGATTACAAGGTTATTGTTACAAAGAGCACCGTTCCGGTCGGGACTACTGAGATGATCCGCGATGAGATTAAAAAAGTTACGGATATTAAGTTTGATGTGGCTTCAAACCCCGAATTCTTAAAAGAAGGCTCTGCGGTAGAGGATTTCATGAAACCCGACAGGGTATTAATTGGCGTGGATAACGAATCCGCCGGCCAGATATTAAAGGAACTTTACGCCCCTTTTATGAGATCGATGGACAGGGCTCTTGTTGTATCAATTAGATCCTCAGAGCTTGCGAAATATACTGCAAATGCTATGCTTGCAACAAGAATTTCATTTATGAATGAAATAGCGAATTTGAGCGAGCTACTAGGTGCCAACATCTCAGAGGTCAGAGTAGCAATCGGCTCAGATGAGAGAATAGGGCGTCATTTTCTTTTTCCGGGTATTGGATACGGCGGATCCTGTTTTCCTAAGGACGTCAGAGCTTTAATTAATACTGCGAGCGAATTTGGTTATGAACTTAAGGTGTGTAAAGCAGCTGATGAAGTAAATACAAAACAAAGGGAACTCTTTTGGCTGAAAATTGAAAATTACTTTGAAGGACACCTTCAGAAAAAAAGATTCTCTGTTTGGGGAATTTCTTTTAAACCTAAGACTGATGATATTAGGGAAGCCCCATCAATTTATATTATAGACAAACTACTTTCAGCCGGGGCTTTGGTAACTGTGCATGATCCTGTAGCTATGGGTAATGCCAAAGCTCATTTCGGAAACAAAGTAGATTACGCACAATCTAATTATGAAGCGTGCGAGGGTGCCGATGCGCTAGTAATAAATACGGAGTGGAATGAGTACAGGCAACCGGATTTTATTAAAATAAAGGAATTAATGAACGGTAAAGTGATTTTTGACGGACGAAATTTATATAAACCCGACACATTAAAAGATCTAGGGCTTAAATATTTTGGAGTTGGTATTGGCAATTAAACACTCAAGTGTTTTTTCTAATAACTATGTCTGCTGCTTGCACATAGCTCTGGATTATAGTATTAATGAGTTTGTTCTAAATATTTGCAATAAAATTTATTCAGGTAAAATGCCTAATATAAAAATCTTGGATTGAATCTCATTTGTTGATGATTAATCTAAATACTGAATATAAAATGAAAATAGGTGGGTGAATGTCTAAATCTCTTATAATTGTTGAGTCTCCTGCGAAAGCTAAGACCATTAAAAAATATTTGGGCGAAGAATTTAATGTTGAAGCTTCCTCCGGACATCTTATTGATCTCCCTACCAGTAAGCTCGGTGTGGATATAGATAATAATTTTAATCCCGAGTACGTGGTGATAAGAGGAAAAGCTAAATACCTGGACAAACTCAAAAAGGCTGCAAAGAACGCTGATAAAGTTTATTTGGCGTCTGACCCTGATAGAGAGGGGGAAGCTATAGCGTGGCATATAGCTAATGAGTTAAACATTTGGGACAAATCTCGCCGAGTATTAATCCATGAGATTACGAAAAGCGCCGTAAAAAAATCCATAGAAAATCCTACTGACATAAGCCAGAATAGATTTGAGGCGCAGCAGGCTAGAAGAGTGCTGGACCGTCTTGTTGGTTATAAGGTCAGCCCACTTTTATGGAGAAAAGTCAGAAAAGGGCTCAGCGCAGGAAGAGTGCAAAGCGTTGCACTCCGTTTAGTGGTTGAAAGAGAAAGGGAGATTGAGGCCTTTAAGCCCAGGGAATACTGGTCTATTGAATCCGAGTTAAAACGTACTGAAGATGAAATTGCTGATTCTTTTGTCGCTTCTTTGGCAAAATTTGAAGGTGAAAAAGTTGAAATATCAAAGGAAGAGCAATCAAACCACATCCTGGATTCGGTTAAAAATGGGGATTTCATTGTTTCATCCGTAGATAGGAAGGATAAAAAGAGGAATGCGCTTCCCCCATTTATTACGAGTACTCTTCAGCAGGAAGCTTCCCGCAAGATTAGATTTGGTACTAAGAAAACGATGTCGATTGCTCAAAAGCTTTATGAAGGAATTGAGCTTGGGGAGGAAGGCCCCGTCGGTCTTATTACATATATGAGAACTGACTCAGTAAGGGTTTCAAATGATGCACTTGTTGAGGCAAGATCATATATTAAAGAAAATTATGAAGATCAGTATTTACCGGCCACGCCCAATACCTTTAAGGTTAAGAAGTCGGCACAAGATGCTCACGAAGCTATAAGGCCCACTTTTGCAAATAAAATCCCTGACTCTATTAAAGAATTTCTATCTGATGAAGAATATAAGCTTTATAAGCTTATTTGGCAGAGGTTTTTAGCGTCTCAGATGAATCCAATTATCTATGATCAGACAACTTTGGAAATAGAAGCGGACAAAGGGACATTTCGTGCCACAGGGTCAATAATAAAATTTCCGGGCTTTTCTGCCGTCTATCTTGAGGGTAAAGAGGAGGAAGAGGAAGCAAAAGAGAAAGATGAGATGAGAAAACTTCCGGATGTATCTGTGGGGGATAAGCTTGATCTTATAAATCTAGAGGGTAAGCAGCACTTCACCCAACCCCCGCCAAGATTCTCTGAGAGTTCTCTTGTAAAAGAGCTCGAAGAAAAGGGGATAGGGCGCCCGTCTACTTATGCGAACATTATCTCCACTATTCAGGATCGTGAGTATGTGTTGAGGGAGAAGAATAGGCTAAGACCAACAGTTCTTGGCCGTACGGTAAATGATCTCCTGATTCAGGGATTCCCGGAAATCATGGATGTGCAGTTTACTGCAGATATGGAAGAGAAATTGGATGATGTCGAAGACGGGAATGTGAATTGGGTGGAGCTTTTAAGGGGATTTTATGACGGATTTGCTGACAGGCTTGATAAAGCACAGGAATCAATGAAGGGTGTAGAAACGAATATTACCTGTGATAACTGTAGTGCTCCAATGATAATTAAATGGGGTAAAAACGGAGAGTTCTTATCTTGCTCGAGATACCCTGATTGTAAGAACGCAAAGGCTTTTGAATATGATTCTGAAGGGAACATTAAGATAGTTGAAAGAGCAGCACCAGTTTTAAGAGAAGACATAGGGTGCGATAAATGCAGTGCTCCAATGGTTATAAAACAAAGTAGAAGAGGCGAGTTCTTGGCATGTTCAAGATATCCCGATTGTAAGAACGCAAAAGCATTTGAATATGATCCGGATGGGAATATTAAGATAATAGAAAGAGAAGAGCCTTTAGTAAGAGAAGATATAAAGTGTGAAAAGTGCGGGAAACCCATGGCTGAAAGAAAAGGAAGATTCGGCAAATTTGTCGGATGTACCGGGTATCCTAAGTGTAGAAATATTAAAAACATTGATGAACATGGCAATATTGTAGAATCTAAATTTAGCGGAAAAACCCGTGGTAATAAAAAGGGCAGTAAAAAAGATAGCGAAGAAGGGACTCAAGCAAATTGATTGATTTGCTTAATATTTGTTATACACTTTAGAATTGATACTAAAATCTAAACAAATTTCAATTAATTATCGTATAATGTAGAAAATGGAAAGAAATACCAGACAGATTGAGCTTGGGGGTATAAAAATTGGCGGAGGCGCCCCAATTACGGTTCAATCAATGACAAAAACCGATACTAGGGATATCCCCGGAACAGTTGCTCAAATAAAGAGTTTAGAGAAGGCGGGATGTGATATAGTGCGTCTTGCGGTCCCGGATATGGATGCGGCCAAGTCTCTGGGTGAAATAAAAAAACAAACTAATATTCCCATTATATCCGACATTCATTTTGACTACAAACTTGCGCTCGAAGCGGTTAAGCAAGGAGTGGACGGTATGAGAATTAATCCCGGCAACATCGGGTCTAAGTACCGTATAAAAGCGGTAGTTGATGCTGTTAGGGAAAGAGGAATCCCGATTAGGATAGGTGTTAATTCAGGCTCGCTTGAAAAAGATATATTAAAAAAGCACGGCTCTCCTACAGCAGAAGCACTTGCCGAAAGCGCTTTTAGACATGTTGAGATTTTGGAAGATCTGGATTTTAGAGATATAAAAATTTCTGTTAAGTCTACTGATGTTAAAAAGATGATAGCTTCATACCGTATATTAGCTGAGAGATGTGAATATCCTCTTCACCTAGGTGTTACCGAAGCTGGCACATATGAAATGGGTACCATTAAATCCTCAATAGGTATAGGAACACTCCTAGCCGATGGTATAGGGGATACTATAAGGGTTTCCCTAACGGGCGATCCAGTGGATGAGGTAATAGTTGGATTTAATATCCTCAGGTCCTTAGGGCTAAGGAGAAACGGGATAGAACTGATCTCTTGTCCTGGTTGCGGTAGGCTTGAAATAGACCTTATGAAACTAGTTAAAGACGTCGAGGACAGAATCGCCGATATAAATCTTCCAAGACCTATAAAAGTTGCTATTCTGGGCTGCGTAGTTAATGGTCCCGGTGAAGCCTCAGAGGCTGATATTGGGATTGCAGGTGGTAAAGGAAAGGGGATGCTTTATAAAGACGGCAAATTGGTCAGATCTTTTAAAGAAGACCAAATCGTGGATGAGTTAGTAAAAGAACTTAAGACCTTCGTTTAATCTTGTTTTATATCGGTTCATTTCATTATTTCCCCTTCTTATTAGGAACACCTTATTATATTTTTAATCTAAAAAAGACATCTGTGATTTTCCATTCCTGTGTTTTATAATTTGTATTAGTGGAATGTACTGAAAAATTTATGTTTCGAGGTAATGAAAAAATATGGATAGAACCGCAGCAGGCTTTAAGGGGAGGGGTTCTGCAGAAAACCCGGCAAACCGTTTCGAGAAGATAGATTTTGAACCTTCTGAGGAAGAAATTTCAGAAGGCATATCTCCAAAGACCGTCTTTTATAAAGACACCACAAAGTCCATAATTACTTACAATGACAGCCCGGATGTTGGTTTTAACGCTGGCATTAATCCTTACCGCGGTTGTGAGCATGGCTGTATTTATTGCTACGCAAGGCCTACTCATGAGTTTTTGGGATTTTCCTTGGGACTTGACTTCGAGACAAAAATATTTGTTAAAGAAGAAGCTCCCATACTGCTCAGAAAGGAACTTTCATCTCGTAAATATAAGCCGGAGACTATTGCAATGAGCGGTATTACCGATTGCTACCAGCCTGCTGAACGCCGATTTAAACTAACACGTTCTTGCCTTGAGGTCTTGGAGGAGTTTAAAAACCCGGTATGTATTGTTACTAAAAACTATCTTGTAACAAGGGATATCGATATTTTAAAGGAGTTTGCAGCCTGGAATGGGGCGTTAGTTGCGGTATCGATAACTACACTAGATCCCAAAATCAAAAGGCTTATGGAGCCTAGAACTTCCGAGCCGTCTCTCAGATTAAAAGCAATTGAAGAACTATCAAATGCAGGCATCCCCGTAATTGTGATGGTTGCTCCCGTGATTCCGGGGCTCACGGATCATGAGGTCTCCGGCATTATTCAAAGTGCGGCAAATGCCGGCGCTAATGGAGCAGGTTACATAATGCTTAGACTCCCTTACGGTGTTTCTGATCTTTTCTCAAAATGGCTCGAGAGGCACTTCCCCAATAGAAAGGACAAAGTGCTTAACCGAATCAAGTCAATTCGGGACGGAAAATTAAATAGTAAAGAGTTCCATGAACGAATGAAAGGAAAGGGCGTATACGCAGAGCAGGTTAGTAATATGTTTGAAGTCGCAAAGAGAAAAGCCGGAATCCAGGGGAATGTAATTGAGCTCTCGACTGAGCACTTTAAAAGACCAGGCGGAACGCAGTTGGATCTTTTTTAATTCTATTCTACATTTGAACTGATCATATATTCAATATTGCTCTATATTATTTGAGTTAGCTAAATAAGTAGCGCATCAAAAATTAATGCTGACTAAACGGGATTGCATTAAGCACTTTTATTCGAATTTCCTGCGGAATGGCGTTTAGGAAACCCGCTTTTACGTTCTTGAACGTTTTTTTGCTGTTTGCTGGCAGAACATCTGAAATTGTCGCTCTGTTTGAAAACATAGGTGTTTCTTCTTTAAGAGAGAAAAAATCGATTCTAAGTTCAATATTAGTGTAATCGATACCACTAATGTTTCTTAGGGTTATTTCGCTTATTCTTCCCATAGTTTGTGGAACCCCTCCGCCGGCCCAAACGAAATCTTCTACAACGATATCCTCTGAAGGCAGTGGGAATTCCTCTTCATATTCATACTCGTATTCTTCTTCATCTTCTGATCCGTCCGCTTCATCAACCTCTGCTGTAGTTGTACTTGAAGATATATCTTCACCTTTAGGGGCGGTGATAACTTCCTTGACAGATTGTGGTTTTTCAGCGGGTTCACCGGACAAAGCGACCTGGTCTTCAGAAGCTGATTCGCTACCGGTTGAGCCGGCGTCAGACGGCGAGGCTGTGATACCTTGTTCTTCTTGTAGTTGTTTCTTGTATTTCTCTGAAAGGGAAAGTTTTCTTCCACTAGGGGCATATCCGGAGTCGGTATCTGTAGATTCTCCGTCACCATCAGCAGATGATTTCTTCTTTTTTTTCTTTTTCTTAGCTTTTTTACCTTCTTTTTTGGCCATTTTGATTTTAAATTCTTTATCTGATATAGGCTTTGCGCTCATAACACTAATACTCACACTCCTGGCATCGGGGTGTCTAAATCCTACGTTAATATCTTTATAGGTCCTTTCACTTCTTGGCGGGATTATATCATGTATTACAACTCTACTTGTGAATCCCTTCACACCCAATTTCCCTCCTTTAGTACCAAGAAAATCGACCCTTATTTTTATATCCTTCCAGGCTTCACTACTTCTATTATCTAGAGTAATTTCTTTTAGTATTCCCTCAGTTCCGTACTGTCCGCCGCTCCACTCCCAGTTTTTAACCAAAATGAGGTCTTTTGCTTGTGTAGGTGTGCCCTTCTCGATCAGCTCTGCACCAACTACTCGTGCAACTGTGTTTTGAAGCTCGGAGTGCATGATTCCAAACTTTAAGTTATAAAATGTTTTTTCACTCTTGCTTGGTAATATCTCATGTATGGTTGATCTTAGAGAACCCAAAGGAATATCGTTCTTAGTATATAAATCAACTTCAATTGCGATGTCCTTATAGTCATAGTTTCCTCTATTTTCAAGCGTGATCTCAGCTAGAATTGCCGGTCTTCCCATACCGCCGGATCCCCATTTATAATCTTTTACCACTATTACCCTTTTAACAGATTCTCTCTCGCTCTTCGCGGCTTGTGCATTAGGTGAAAAGGTGTTTATCAAGAAGAACGAAAAAACAATAAGCATTAAAATGTTTATGTTTAGGTTTTTCAGTTTAGAGGTTTGCTCGGTTATAAAATGCATTTTAGCTCCTTAATGTGGTAACGAGAATAAGATAAGATTATACATAATTAAAGTTGAAATTGTACCTCCTTAATATAATAGATTTTAACAAGAATTTAAGAGCGACTTGATAAATGTTTACAAAAACTGGAATATTCAATATCTATAGTTAAATAGCCCTAAGAGAAAAAGAAATGGGCGACATATTCTGCTAAGTATTACTACAGACGTTCGGACAATAATAAAAGAAAGACCTGGAAGAGTAAGGGAAGTAGATGAAGAATATTACAAAAATCACAAGGAAAGACTACACTCTTTAAAAATCCAACTTAATCCAAACCCGACAAAAGGGGTGCATAGTACACGAGAATGGTATATACTTTGTAAAGAGATGTGAACAATGGCAGCAAAAAAAGTTTTTCTCACATACCTGGGCAATAGGAAATGGAGAAAGGTTAGAAGTTCAAGAGCTCCAGCGGGAAGAAATTACCTGAAGTATGCCGGGAACAGGAAATGGAAAAGAGTTAGCGCTGCTGTCAAAGTTGTTGAGATTTAGGCAATAACACACACTCTCTCTCTATTTGCACCTTCCTCTCATACGGATAAGCCCATAGATCCGCTTGTTTTAGTTGATGCATATTCAACTTAGACCGAGCTTGGCAAAAGAAGAGCAGTACACCGATTAAAATTTAATAGATATTAACTAACCACCCATTTAGCTTTTAAGTCTCCAATGAGGTAAATTAATCAAAGTATGCTGAGCGAATTCAGATGAATATTAAAAGAGCATTCGGAAGATGTTTATGGTATAGGGGCTTATAAGACACTCTCTTTCTATACTGTTTTATCTATAGACTGTATATTGATTCCGGTTCTATTTCTTCTAATATTGGGTCTCTGGAAGCTATTTTCATAAACGGAGTCACACTTCATAGAGATTGTAGATATTGATGTATTTTTCTGTTTTTGAATCTTATTCTCTAGTTTATGTAAAAGAGGCATTTCACAAATGGGAAAGATAAGGGTTCTATCTGATAATCTTGTCTCCAAGATAGCAGCTGGAGAAATAGTTGAGAGGCCGGCTTCTGTGGTTAAGGAGCTGGTTGAAAACTCAATTGATGCAGGAAGTAAACACATAAGGATTGAGCTTGAATCCGGAGGTAGGAAGCTCATAGAAGTTTCAGATGACGGTGAGGGTATGAGTAGGGATGAAGCTCTTCTCTGCCTGGAACGCCACGCAACTAGTAAAATTAAAGACATAAACGACCTATTTTCGATTAAATCCTTGGGATTTAGAGGAGAAGCAATTCCAAGTATAGCAAGTGTCTCAAGATTCAAGCTTACAACCAGAACAACTGAGGAGATAATTGGTTCTGTTATAACGGGAGAAGGTGGGAAAATTATGAAAGTTGAAGAGACCGGCTGCCCCCCTGGTACCACAGTGCAAGTTAGAAACCTCTTTTATAACACACCGGTCAGATTAAAATTTATGAGAAAAATTGAGACGGAACTTTCTAATGTTCTAGAGATAGTACAGCGGGAAGCAATGTCGAGACCAGAGATAGGATTTGAGGTCTTACATGGAGGTAAAACACTTCTGCGTCTTTCAAGAAAGGATAATATCGCTGAAAGATTGTCGGAAATTTATCCTAATACTGAATTACACAATATTTCTGCAGAGGAGGAGGGAGTTAGAGTCTCAGGCTTTATGAGCAGTCCTCTGGATGCAAGGTCTACGACCCAGAAACTCTTTACCTATATAAACCTAAGAGCGGTAAGAGATAAGTTCTTAACGCGCATAGTAATTGATGCTTACGGGAAGATGCTTGAGAAAAGGAAATTTCCTCAAGGTGCTCTCTTTCTTGAGATTCCGGCTCAGGAAGTTGATGTTAATGTACATCCTACTAAGAACGAAGTCAGGTTCAGGAATCAAAGACTCATCGCAGATTTGATTATGGCATCTGTTCTTAAAATGCTTAGAGATGCTCCCTGGATAAAGAGTTACCACCAAAGGGTAAAAAATTCAATCTCCGAATATATGGAGGGGAGCAATAGTCCCTCAAATTATGAACCCATTCACCGCGTTACTAGACCTGAAAGAGGGTTTGCTGAAGAAGTGCGAGATATTCACGTGCCGATGGAGAATGATAACGTTGCAGTAAGCAATGAAATCAGACCACCAACGCATTCAGGGCATGATTACCGTATAGCTCAAGATGATTCTCCACCGGAAAGTCTTTTTGGAGATGAGGGGCTTTACTCAAGTTTGCGTATAATTGGGCAGATTAAGGAATTATATATAGTTTGTGCTTCTGAAAATGGAATGGTGCTGATTGACCAACATGCTGCACATGAGAGGATAAACTACGAAAAATTAAAGAGTGCATATATGAACAATGAAGGGCCTGAGGTTCAAGAACTACTCGTACCTCAGGTAATTGAGTTTCCACCTTATGAATCGAGCCTAATTGAGAGGCATAAGGGAGAATTTGAGACTTTGGGACTGCGTGTTGAGGAATTCGGGAATAACAGTTTCTTAATACGATCTGTGCCCGCACTGCTAAAAAATGTGGATTCAGCGGGGCTTCTTAAAGATGTTGTCTCTGAGATAGCATCCACTGGTAAAGAAGAGAGCATTAGTGAGAAAATGGACCTTGTAATTGCTACGATAGCTTGTCATTCATCTATTACAGCCAATTTTGAGCTTAATCTTGAGGAGATGAAAGCCTTGCTTGAAGAGCTTGACCGTATGGAATTCCCTCATTCCTGCCCCCATGGGAGACCTGTGGCTCAGGAACTTTCATATTATGATATAGAGAGAATGTTTAAGAGGACCTGAACTGATGAAAGAACATATTATTTCTAAGTTAAGAGAAAGTGCTGATTTAAAGCTCCGATTTGCCAAAGAATCAGTATCAGAAGTATCACATGCCGCTATGATTATAAAGAAGTCTCTTAAAGCCGGTGGCAAGATATTGATTTTTGGAAACGGAGGAAGTGCAGCTGATTCACAGCACATAGCGGCAGAGTTTGTAAACCGCTACTTGCAAAAAAGAAAAGCCCTTTGTGCAATAGCCCTTACAACAGACTCATCAATATTGACGTCAGTTGCGAATGACACGTCATTTGAGAATGTTTTTGCCAGGCAAATAGAGGGGATTGGAAATAAAGGGGACGTGGCATGGGGGATGTCTACAGGTGGAAAATCCCCTAATATTATTAAGGCACTTGAGCTTGCACATTCAATGGGACTTAAGACTATAGCTTTTACCGGTCAGGACAAATCTAAAGTAGAAAAGTTCTCGGATTGCTGTGTTAGTGTGCCTTCAAAATCCGCACCCAGGATTCAGGAGCTGCATATAACCCTTTCCCACATTATTTGTGAGTTGGTTGAGAAAGCGGCAATAGAGGAGAAGGCGTCGACGACAAAGGAAACATCTAAACCGAAGCCATCTAAGTAGAGTTTGAATTTGATATTTGAATTTCAGCTAATTGAAGCTTAAATTCTCTTATCCAAAGGAAAAAGATCTTGTTATCAAGGTTAAATGTCCTAATTGTAAAAAAGAGGTACTTTGAGATAACAATAAGTATCGACCCTTTTGTTCCGAAAGATGTAAAATGATCGACCTGGGAACCTGGGCTAAAGAGGGTTATCGTGTTTCAGAACATGGTACACTAGAAAAGAATGACGATGAAGAGCTCATGGTGTAATATTGACACTAATTAGTGCTGAATAATAAATTAGGAATTTAATAAGGAGGTACATATTTATGGGTGTTGTTGAAACAAACAAATTTCATAAAGGTCTTAAGATAGAATACGAAGGAGGCATTTGGGAGATTATTGAATATCGCCACTCAAAAATGGCTCAGCGGAGCGCTGTAATGAAAACTAAGATGAAAAACATTGTTACGGGCGCTGTTCAGGAGAAAAATTTTAGATCAGGCGATGCTTTTAAAGTGCCCGACATGGATAGAAAGAATACGCAGTTTCTATATAAAGACGATATTGGATTTCATTTTATGGATCTAGAAACTTATGAACAATACGACCTGTCAAAAGAACAAATCGGAGACGTTGCCGACTTTTTAAAAGAACAACAAGAGGTAAGTATACTTTATTTTAATAACGAACCTATGGGAGTTGAGCTCCCGACTGCAGTAGAGCTTGAAGTAACTGTAACAGAACCCGGAGTTAAAGGGAATACTGTATCGGGTGGTACCAAGCCTGCGACACTCGAGTCCGGGGTTACAATTCAGGTGCCATTGTTCATTGATATAGGGGATAAGATAAAAGTTGATACCAGAACAGGCGAATACTTGGAAAGACTTAAGAAAAAGTAACCCTGGCACTTATTATAAATCCTTAAGTATAATCAGCGGATACTTATTATTTATGCTCAATTCTTTATTTAACGTCTTCTTGATTTTAAATGCCCTTCATTATGTAAAGAGTGGGTAAATCTTGATATATAATCCTCATTTTAATTCTTCAAAATGGTTAAGAAGGTTAAGTAGGCAAAAAATTTAGCAACTGACGAAACTTTTTCTTTAATTTATAGTTATTAATAATAAAGCTGTTGTGGCGTTTATATGGAAAGCGATATAGAGCTTATGTTGAGGACAAAGGCTGGGGATGACGATGCATTTAGTGAGCTCATGAATAGGCATTATAAAGGGGTCTTGAATTATATATATAGGTTTACAAATTTGAAAGAAAATTCAGAAGATCTTGCACAGGAGGTATTCTTAAGAGTGTACCGCTCAGCAACAAAATATAGGCCTGAGGCCAAGTTTACTACTTGGCTATATAGAATTGCTACGAATGTAAGCCTCACTTATGTAAAAAAAAAGAACAAGAATGTAAGCCTAGATGAAATGAATGAGAAGACAGGAGAAATTGAGGACTCTGGTGTAGAAATATCAGATGATATAATTTATAGAAAAGAAATTAAGAATGTAATCTTTAGTGCTATGGAATCTTTGCCTGAAAGGGAAAAAGTTGCTATTATGCTTTGTAAGTATGAGGGACTTTCTTACGAAGAAACCGCAGATGTACTTGAATGCACTGTGGGGGCTGTGAAGGCCTATGTGCACAGGGGAAGGATGAAATTGGTAAATAAGTTGAAACCATATTTGACGGAGGAAGGAGAATATGGAGTGTAAAGACATCAAAGGAATACTCATACAGTATTCATTAGGCGATTTGGGGCAGGTTGAAAAAGTAGGTGTCGAGAAACATTTAGAAGAGTGTAATGAGTGCAGGCTTTACCTCTCTCAATCCAACGAGCTCTGGAATCTTCTTGATACGTGGGAAGAAGTTGAACCCGATGATAACTTTATATCTCAATTTTGGGATCAAGCTTCTATTGATGAAACGAAATATAAGCCTGGGTTCTTAAGTCAGTTAAGAAACTTTAAACTTAACTGGACATTAGCGGGAGCTATGGCTTCAATCTTCTTAGTAAGTATTATTACATTTGCTGTATTCAGTCCGGACACTACTAATACTCTATTTACAAGTGCAGATGAGCAGGATGAATTGATTTTGATAGAACTTGATAATGCCTTATCCCGAGAAACGGCTGATGTGCTTTCAATCTATGGGCCTTGGGATAATACCTTGGATGTTAATGGTAATGGAGGTATGAATTGAGAATATCACTGTTATTAGTTCTTTTTTTGTTTATTTTTACTTTAAATACGCAGGCTTTGCTCAATGCCAAATCTAATTATAAGTGGTGGAAAGATCCACAAATTGCTAGTGAGCTCGATCTTAGTAAAGGTCAAGTGAAAAGTATCGAGCGAATCTTTTCGTCCTACAGAAAAAGGATTATTCAGTATCGAAAACAACTTAGAAAAAGTGAAATAGAGCTTAGAAAAGAATTACGAAATCCTAATGCCAAAAAAGAAGAAGTGTTAAAGTTAATTGACACAATAGAAGATACAAAAGCCGCATACACCAGAACTAAGGTTGAGATGTATCTACAAGTTAAAGACGTACTCAAACCAGAACAAGTAAAGACACTTCACGAGATTAAAATCAGGTTTAGGCCCTATCATCGGTAATAATCAGAATTTTAACCATAAACCACAGCAATTCATACTTGTAATTTACCATAGGGGATATGGATATTGTTTGATATTTGTTAGTGGTGTGTTGAGAATACTATAATTTAAACTTGCGATATTCTGAGATATTGCACATGGACGGACATTGTGCGCTTCTTGCTCAATCGTATGGAATTGGGTAATATCTCTATGATGAAAGCGGGTCTAACCCGCTTTTTTTAATTTTTGGGGATATTACAAGCAATAATATTAAGATTATAGAATAAAGGTTCTATACCATGGATTCTTTTGAAGAAAATATTATATATAACATTAAAGAATTGTTGGAACCTATTCTCTTTGAAAAGAATCTTGAGTTATTTGATTTGGAATACCAAGGTCAAGGCCACAGGGGAGTGTTGAGAGTATTTATTGATAAAGAAGAGGGAGTAACGATAGATGATTGTACCGTGATAAGTAGGGAACTCGGAACTCTTTTGGATGTTCATGAGGTAATACCGGGTTCATATACACTTGAAGTTTCTTCTCCTGGACTTACAAGACCCCTAAAGAAACCAAGTGATTATGTAAGATTCAAGGGTAAGGCAGTAAAGATTAAGACGATAGAGGATATCGAAGACAAAAATATTTTTACAGGAAAACTCTTAGATTTTAAAGATGAAACTGTATACATTGAAACAGACGGGACTAATTATTTAATACCGTATAGTAAAATAGAGAAGGCAAACTTGGAATTGGATTTTTAGAGGGAGATTTGCAATGTCAGAACTAACTGAATTAACTCGTGTAATGGATTCTGTTTGTAAGGATAAGGGTATTAAGAAGGGGGAAATAGTTTCAGCTGTAGAAGAGGCGGTATTGTCGGCTGCGCAGAAATTATTTAGGATGCGGGATTTGGAAAAAGAGCTTGAAGTTCACTTTAATGAAGATGATGGAGATGTAGAGCTATTTGAATTTAAGACTGTAGTGGAAGATGTTGAGGAAGCTGAATTGGAAATCAGTGTTGAGGAAGCAGTCGATCTTGATCCGGAAGCTGAACTTGGTGATCAGATAGGTGTGAAGATTAATCCTGATTTTACTAGAATTGCTATACAGAATGCTAAGCAGAGAATACTTCAAAGTATTAAAGAGGCGGAAGGTAAAGTAATTTATGAGGAGTTTAAGAATAGAAAAGGGGACCTTATTAGCGGTATCGTAAGAAGGGTTGAAAGAAGAAATATTATTGTTGATCTGGGAAAAACGGAGGCCTTCCTCCCACCAGAGCAGCAAGTTCAAAGAGAGTACTATAAACCCAAAGAGCGCATAAGAGCACTTCTGGTTGATATTAAGGAAACAAAACGGGGGCCGCAGTTGATTTTATCCCGCTCTCACAGGGATTTTGTGAGGAAGCTGTTTGAATCTGAAGTTCCTGAGATTGGTGATCAAATTGTAGAGATTAAAGCCCTATCCAGAGATCCTGGAGGACGTACTAAGATTGCTGTTGTGTCAAACGATCAAGATGTAGATCCTGTGGGCGCATGTGTTGGAATGCGTGGAGCAAGAGTTCAGAACGTTATTCAGGAGCTCAGAGGAGAGAAGGTAGACATAGTTCCTTGGTCACCCGATCCTGCCAGGTTTGCATGTAATGCACTTTCGCCTGCGGCTGTCAGTAAAGTTATTATTGATGATGAAAATAAATCTATGGAAATCATAGTTGATGATGATCAGCTATCCTTGGCAATAGGAAGAAGAGGGCAGAATGTCAGGCTTGCATCTCAATTGACAGAATGGCGAATCGATATTAAAACTGACTCTCAGATTAAGCGTGAGCAGCAAGATGTTGTTTCTCTCTTGATGTCGCTTCCTAATGTTAAAGAAGTTACGGCGAATCTCTTATATGGTGATGGATTCCATAAATTGGAGGACATAGCATTTTCTGATTCTGAAACTCTCATAAAATCAGGGGGTTTAAAAGATGAGGAAGAAGCTGAGAAACTGCAAACTGCAGCTAGGATTTTTCTTAAGGATAAATTGGATCAAATGACATACTCTGAAGAGACTCTACAGGAACCACAAGAGGAACCTTTGGCGGAACAAGAATAAAGAGCGGAGTTTAGGAGAGGTTGGTTTAAGAGCTTCTTAAAGTATAATTAACATTTCTCAATTTTTTAAGACATCTAAGGATCATATTGCTTTAGCTCTCTTTTGCATAGTTAACTAAACTTTGGTAGCCTTTCTTAGATAAACTCAAAGTTTATAATTTAAAATGATTGATTTTGTTAAATGACGGATGTGTATATATGACAAATATAAGAGTTTACGAACTCTCTCGTGATATAGATAAACCTAGTAAAGAAATAGTAAAAGTTGCTAAAGGTTTAGGTATATCTGTGAAAAGTCACGCCAGTTCTATTTCAGCTGAAGAAGCAAAAAAAATTATAGATAAAATTGGAGCGCAGAATAGCAATGAACCTCAAGCTCAAAAAACTCCGAGTGAAGAGATGGAAAAAGTTAGAGTATTCCGAACTGAAAGCGGTGAAGAAGTAGTTGAGAGAAGAAAAGGTTCTAGAGTCGTTCTACGTAGGAAGAAAAAAGTAATAGAGCCTGAAGCTGAAAAAATAGACATAGCACCTATTCCAAGTACGCCAGATACAATAGAAGGACTTGAGCAAATTGAAGCTAAAGTACAGCAAGAGGATGTAGTGCAGGAAACCCAAGCTCAGGAAGAAAATCAGAAACAAAATGTAGATCTGGCTGATAAAACTGAATTTGCACAAGGAGTCACTGAAGAATTTAAGGACGAATCCTTAGATATTAAAGAAATCAAATCGGATAGCGTTAAACACATAAAAGATAAAACTGAAAAAGAAGCCCAGGATGAGACTGCAAAGAAATTTAAGAAAAAAGGTAAAAAGGTAAAGCCTAAACGTGAAGAGATAATCGATGAGGATACTCTTGAAGAATTGAGAAAAGCCTTTAGAGCCAAACTTCCCGGAAAGAGAAGAGAGTACCTGGTAGAAGGAGGACGTTCTAAGCCAAGATCAACTTCCAATAGTGCCCAAAGAGGAAGAACTTCAGATAGGCGTTCAAGGGATAATTTGAGATCAACGAAACCTTCAATTGGAGGAGATGTCTCAGCTGATATTATCCCATTTCCAGCTAGATCCTCAAAACGTGTTGTTAAAATCGGTGAATCGATTAATGTTGGTGAGCTTGCCAAGTTGATGAGCCTTAAGGCAGGCGAATTAATTAGAAAACTTATATCTTTGGGTGTTACCGTTACAATAAATCAAAGTATCGATCATGAAACAGCAGCTCTACTTGCCCAAGAGTACGGTTTTGAAGTACTTGTTGACATCTTTGAAGAAGAAGATCTTCTTCTAGAAGCTGATGATACTACAGATAATGAACTTTCTCCACGTCCCCCGGTAGTGACTGTAATGGGACATGTGGATCATGGGAAAACCACACTGCTGGATACAATTAGAAAGGCCAAAGTTGCTGAAGGTGAAGCTGGAGGAATTACACAGCACATCGGTGCTTATTCTGTAGAAGTTAACGGTAGGAAAGTTGCATTTGTCGATACACCTGGACATGAAGCTTTTACTGCAATGAGGGCCCGCGGGGCAAAGGTTACAGATGTTGTAATTCTTGTTGTTGCTGCTGATGATGGTGTTATGCCTCAAACTGTTGAGGCAGTGAATCATGCTAAGGCAGCTGAAGTTCCTATAATTGTAGCAGTAAACAAAATAGATAAACCTGATGCTGAACCTGAAAAAATTAAACGAGAACTTTCGGAATTAGGATTACTTTCAGAAGATTGGGGTGGAGATACTCTTTTCGCAGAGGTTTCTGCTAAAGAAAATACAGGTATTAAGGAATTACTAGAGCTTGTCTTACTCCAGGCCGATATACTTGAGCTTAAAGCGGATAATGGAAAAAGAGCCAATGGTTTTGTCATTGAGGCCATCTTGGATAAGGGCAGGGGACCGGTTGCTACTGTAATTGTTAGCGAAGGAACTCTTCGGGTTGGAGATACGGTTGTGGCCGGAACAACTTATGGAAAGGTTAGAGCGCTTATTGATGATAAAGGGGGAAGGGTAGATGAGGCAGGACCCTCAATTCCGGTCGAAGTAATGGGCTTTTCTGGAGTTCCACAGGCTGGAGAGCGTTTTTATGCAGTTGAAGATGAGAAGGTAGCTAAAGATGTCGTTGCCCATAGAGAAACAAAGCAAAGAGAGGCACTAGCAGCTAAGGAAATAAGGCCTTCACTTGAGAATTTATTTGAAGCACTCGAGGAAGAAGAGGTAAAAGAGCTTGCATTAATTATCAAAGCCGATACTCAGGGGTCGGTAGAGGCGGTTAGAGAGTCAATAATCAAATTAAGCACTGATAAATGCCAGGTAAAAATAGTTCACTCTGGAGTTGGGGGAGTGAACGAAACCGATGTAATTCTAGCCAGTACTACAAATGCAATCATAGTTGGATTTAATGTCAGACCTGATGTAAAAGCTCTAAAGTTATCTGAGAGAGAAGGAATTTCTCTTGAACTCCATACTATAATATACAACCTGATAGATAGAGTCAGAAATTCTATGGAAGGGCTTTTAGATCCTATCATAGAAGAAAAGATTACCGGTCATGCCGAGGTTAAGGAAACTTTTAATATTTCAAGAATTGGCACAATTGCTGGCTGTGTGGTTAATGATGGGAAGGCTACAAGGGACAGTAATGTTAGGATTTTAAGAGACAGTGTAGTAATATTTGAGGGCAAACTCTCATCCCTTAAACGTTTTAAAGATGATGCAAAAGAAGTAAATACGGGTTATGAGTGCGGTATTACAATTGAACGATTTAACGATGTTAAGGTCGGAGATACTTTTGAGTTCTTTATGTTTGAAGAATTTAAACAAGAGCTTTAATAGTAAATGGTAATAGGAATATTAAGATTTGATTTATATATGGATGGTAATAGATCGCTTAAAGATAAAAGGCGGATCCTAAAAAGCTTGATTCACAGAGCAAAATCCAGATATAACAACATTTCAATTGCTGAAGTAGGTTCAAATGATCTCTTGCAAAAAGCAACGATTGGAATCTCATTCGTTAGCAATGATAAACGCCATGTGAATTCTATCCTTGATCAGGTTACTGGCTTTATAGAATCAACAGGGGTTGTTCAAATGGGAAGCCGTGAGCTTGAAATAATAAATTTTTAGAGGGAGTTTTCTTTGCCACCTACTTTTAAAAGGGCAGCTAGAGTTTCGGACTTAATCATTAAAGAAGTATCGCAAATGATCCTTAGAGGTGAGGTAAAGGACCCACGTGCCAGCTTAGCCTTTATTACGGGTGTAAAAGTATCGGATAATCTGAGCCTTGCAAGTATATTCTTTTCTGTTATGGAAGATGGCGTAGATAAAGATGAGGTTCTTAAAGGTCTCCAAAGCGCAAAGGGGTTCATTAAAACGAGGCTTTCCAAGAAATTAAAAATGAGAAAAATTCCTGATTTAGAGTTTAAATTTGATATAGCTCTTGAAACGGGCTATAAAGTGGATGAAGTACTTAGAGAGATTGGTGCTGATGAATGAACTTGAGAAGGTCCTGGATCTAATCAGGGAATCAAAAAAAATACTTATTACCTCTCATCAAAATCCTGATGGCGATGCGCTGGGCTCCATGCTGGGTCTAGGGTTGGGGCTCGAAAAAATTGGAAAGAACGTTAAATTCTACAGTAAAGATGGTGTGCCCGAGATTTTGGAATTCCTTCCTCATTCTGATAAAATCGTGAGTTCTATAAATGAGATAGAAGGTCCTTTTGACGTTGCATTTGCCGTGGATTGTACTGGTACCAACAGGGCGGGCAAAGAATTTGAAGATTATGCAAGATCAGATAACTGTAAAAAGGTAGTCATTATTGATCACCATGAGACTAGTGATTCTTCAGCTGACTTACACCTGCTTGATCAAACCGCTTCTTCAACCGGAATGATGATTTATACAGTATTAAAAGCTTTGGATATAGAAATGGATGAGTCTATTTCACAAAATATCTATACCACTATTGTTAGTGATACAGGTTCTTTTAGCTACTCAAATACTAATTCGGATACTTTGAAAGTAGCTGCTGAACTAGTTCAAGGTGGAGCGGATCCTTCTCAGATATCACAAGCTCTTTATGAGAATGAACCCTTAAGAAAGATCGAACTTCTAAAATTGGTTATTCCTACTCTAGATATTACTGAAAATAAAAATATTGCATCGATTTTTGTTGATAAAGATATGTTTCAGGAAACCGGTACTACAAGGGAAGACACTGAAGGGATGGTCAATATACCACGTAGTATAAAGGGGGTCGAAGTTGCTATATTATTCAGGCAAGAGGGAGATTCGGAGTGGAAAATGAGTCTAAGATCCAAGGGAAATCTAAATGTAGCAAAGATTGCTGAGAGCTTTGGCGGCGGAGGCCATGCTAGAGCTGCCGGGTGCTCGGTTCAAGGTAATATTGTGGATGTTAAAAATAAAGTAATTAGCACTATCGAAGAGGCTCTAGGATGAACGGTGTGCTTGTCCTCGATAAACCCAAGGGAATTACATCTCATAAGGCAGTATCTGAGGTGAATAAGATTATTAAGGCCAAACGTGCTGGACATACCGGTACACTTGACCCCTTCGCCACAGGAGTATTGCCTATTTGTTTTAATAAGGCTACAAAAATAATTCCGTATATGAAGAATGATTTTAAGAAATATGAAGCGCTTATTCATCTTGGTATATCAACTGACACATTGGATAATACAGGGCAAGTTATCAAAGAGCTCGATCCTGGAATTTTAAATAAAAGTGCTGTAATTGATGTATTTTCTAAATATAAGGGTAAAATTAATCAAATTCCTCCCATGTTTTCAGCTATAAAAAAAGATGGTGTTAGGCTATATAAATTAGCGAGGAAAGGAATAGAGGTTGAAAGAACTCCTAGAGAAGTAACTATTAATCGAATAGAGCTGTTGGAGTTTAATCCGCCGTTTATTAGGTTTATGGTAGAATGCTCTCGGGGCACTTATATTAGAGTACTTGCATCGGACATTTCCAATGATCTAGGATGCGGGGGGCATTTAACTGATCTTAGAAGAATTGAAAGCGATGGATTTACGATAGAAGAAGCTGTAACAATAGAAGATATTAAGAGTGGGCATATTGAATTAAAATCATTAAATGATGTCCTATCACATATGAAAGAGGTAAAAGTCTCTTCTGATTTGGCCAGTCAAATCAGGCTGGGCAAACAAATTAAGAAATCTCATATGAATTTAAATGACCTCCCAGACTTTGAAGCTGGAGATCATTTAAAGTTTTATGAGAATTTGAGCTTGGTTTCCATAACTCAGGCAAAGGTGGATTCATCTGAGCTGGGTGATTTGGATGACCAAACGATTGTTTTTAAATTACTCAGAGTGTTTAATTAATTACGCCAGAGTTAAATGCGGCTGAGTTAATAATGCGGGTTAAATAATGGTGGGTTAAATAATGATAGAAAGAAGGAGGCAGTAAATGGCGCTTGATACAGAGGATAAATCTCAAATAATCAGCGAGTTTGCAGTTCATGACAAAGATGTTGGTTCTCCTGAAGTTCAGGTAGGCATTCTTTCTCGTAGAATAGCAGATCTCACTGTTCATATGAGTAATGCACCCAAGGATTTTCATTCCAGACGTGGACTTGTACTCCTTGTTGCCAGAAGAAGAAGGTTATTAAATTACATTAAAAAGAGCAGCCCGGAAAAATATCCGGGACTCATACAAAGACTCGGACTGAGAAAGTAGAGTTATTAAGGAGGAAGTGTATTGATTATTAAACCTAAGAAGGTTGAAGCTCAGGTATTTGGTACAACATTTGGGCTTGAAACCGGAACACTTGCAAAACAGACTAGTGGTGCTGTATTAGCTCGCTATGGGGATACTGTAGTACTGGCTACACTAGTTGCTGCGAAGGAAAAAACAGAAGGTGAAGATTTCTTACCTTTAACGATTAATTATCAGGAAAAATCTGCTGCGGCCGGGAAGATACCGGGGGGATTTTTTAAAAGAGAAGGAAGACCTAATGAAAAAGAAGTTCTAACTTCAAGACTTATAGATAGACCTATTAGACCCCTAATTCCTAAGGAATTTACATATCAGACTCAAATAATTATTACGGTGTTTTCATCTGATCTGGACCATGATCCTGATGTATTATCTGTAACCGCGGCATCAGCGGCACTTATGGTCTCAGATGTTCCTTTTGCCGGTCCTATTGCTGCTGTTAGGGTCGCTCGAGTGGGAGGAGAGTTTATTTGTAATCCTATAAAGAGTGAAATTGAAGAAAGTGACATGAATATTATTGTCGCCGGGACTAAGGAAGCTATCGTCATGGTTGAAGGGGGGGCAAATGAAGTTTCTGAATCTGACATTGTGGATGCTCTTATGTTTGCTCATGAAAGTATTCAAGAGTTCATAAAGGTTCAAGAGGATTTAGTCTCTGGAATGGACATAGAAAAACGTGTGCTCGATCCACTAGAAGAAGATGAGGATTTTAATAATAAAGTTATTTCTTTTGCCGAGGACAAATTAAAAGAAACAATCACGATATCATCTAAAACAGAAAGAAATGACAGTATAAAGAAAGTTTATAGTGATACGGAAGAGCATATAAGTTCTTTATACCCTGATACTGAAGTAGATATCTCAAAAGTCTTTGAAAAATTATTAAAAGAATCCGTAAGAGGACTCATAGTAAATGACAAGAAGAGACTTGATAATAGAGGATACACAGATGTCAGACCGATAAGCGGCGAGGTTGGTTTTCTTCCCCGAGTCCACGGTTCTGCAGTTTTTACCAGAGGGGAGACTCAAGCTGCCGTTACCGTAACTCTAGGAACCAAATATGACGAGCAGAGAATAGATTCTCTTGAAGGTGACATTACAAAGACCTTTATGCTGCACTACAATTTTCCACCATACAGCGTGGGTGAAACTTCATTCAGATTAGGCCCAGGGCGTAGAGAGATAGGGCATGGAGCACTTGCGGAAAGAGCGCTTGCTTCAGTTCTGCCTAATAGAGAAGATTTTCCCTACACTCTGCGTATAGTATCTGAAATTCTTGAATCAAACGGTTCATCTTCAATGGCCACTGTATGTGGTGGAACTTTATCCATGCTGGATGCGGGTATTCCGATAAGAGCATCTGTTGGCGGCATAGCTATGGGACTAATAAAAGAAGAGGACGATTTTGTGATCCTATCAGATATTTTAGGAGACGAAGACCATTTGGGAGATATGGATTTTAAAGTTGCCGGCACTACTAAGGGTATAACGGCTCTCCAAATGGATATTAAGGTTACCGGAGTGACTAGAGAGATCCTTACAAAGGCGCTAGATCAGGCTAAAGATGGTAGATTGCATATTTTATCTGAGATGGACAAAATAATGTCGGCACCAAGAGAAGATATATCTCAATATGCCCCTAGAATTGTTACGATGCAAGTCGAGCAGAGCAAGATTAAAGACGTAATTGGATCCGGCGGTAAAACGATTAAGAAGATTGTTGAGTTGACTGGGGTGCAGATTGATATAGACGACTCAGGGACTATAAATATTGCCTCTCCAGATGGAGAAGCTTGTAAAAAAGCAATCAAAATCATAGAAGGGATTGTTGAAGAAATGGAAGTTGGTAAAGTTTATCTTGGAACAGTAAAGAGGATTTTAGATTTTGGGGCAATAGTTGAACTTGCTAACGGAAAAGACGGGCTAGTACATATTTCCGAGCTTGAACCCAAAAGAGTCGAAAAAGTTACTGATATTCTTCAGGAAAATGACGAGTTATTAGTTAAATGTATCGAGAAAGGGCGCGATGGAAAGATTAGGCTAAGCAGAAAACAAGCCCTGGACGAGAACATAGAGGATTATAGGGGATAGTGCATTATAGAAACAAGTTTATCTTGGAATAAGTCGAACTTATTTGAACTTAGGACAAATTTTGTTTTTAAATATGAAGTAATTAATTCAGAAAGTGAAACCTGATAAACCCAAGCTGATTGTTGTTTTGGGTCCTACTGCTGTAGGAAAGAGCGCTGTTGGCATTGATATGGCTAAGAAGCTAGGTGGAGAGATTATCAATGCCGATTCCCTCCAAGTTTATAAATATCTTGATATAGGTACGGCTAAACCTAGCTCAGAAGAGCTTAGAGAAGCAAGACATCATCTGATAGATATCGTAAGTCCCGATGAAGATTTCAATGCGGGCATGTTCAGAAGCCGTGCCGCTTCCGTCATCGGAAACCTATACAACAGCGGCAAGAATATAATAATTGTAGGGGGGACTTATCTTTATGTTAAGGTTCTACTTTCAGGTCTTATAGAAGGCTTGCCAGCTAATCAGGAAATAAGAGATAACATAAAAAAATTAAGGTCTATTTTCGGACTCCCATATGTATATGACAGGCTCTGTTTGCTCGATTCGGAATCGGCATCAAAAATCCATCCCAATGATTATGTGAGGATTGAAAGAGCACTTGAAGTTAACTATCTAACAGGACAAAAGATGTCTGAACTACAATCACGACATAGCTTTCACGAGCAAGACTTTGAGTATCTAAAAATCGGCATTTCCCTGTATAGGGAATCACTCAGAGAACGGATTGACGAAAGAGTCGATGCTATGATGGAAGCCGGACTTGTAGATGAAGTTAAAAGACTTAGAGATATGGGCTATACAAGTGACTTAAAACCAATGCAGTCAATTGGTTATAAGGAGATAAATCAATTCCTTGACGGAGATGTCGATCTTGAAAGGGCTATAGAGTTAATAAAACGCGATACTAAGAGATTTGCTAAGCGTCAGATGACATGGTTAAACAAAGATAAGGAAATCAAATGGTTTGAACCCGACAGTGATAATGAGCAGATTCTTAATCTTGCCGGGAAGTTTTTCGAAGGTCATCACAAAGAGTAACTAACTTAGGAGTCGCCCTTTTCTAATTCTTCTTCGATTCTCTTTATGTAATCATTATCTACTTCGGGTCTAGTGTTCTCAGAAGTATGTTTATCGTCGTTTTTATTGCTTTGAGATTTGTATAAAAATAATATTATTCCTAATCCCCCAAACACTATTGCAACCCCAGGCAAAAGCCATAATAGCCAATTAATACCTTTTGGCGGCGGGGAAGCTAGAATTGACTCTCCGTAGCTGTTTACGAAGTAAGCTAAGATCTCTTCTTTAGATTTTCCCTCTTCTAGCTGCTTTCTAATTATATCTCTCATATCATGGGCGAGGTTTGAGTTAGATTCTCCAACGCTTTGTCCTTGGCAAACCGGGCACATGAGAAGATATGCAATTTCTTTAACCTGATCATCAATACTTTTAGCCGCTGATGCATCAAGCACAGCAGCTATAATAAAAAAGGTGATTAGAAGAGTATGCAAAATGAATTTATTATAGGCATTATTTGGGTTCATATTCAATTCTTTATTTGTTAGGATTCATTATTATTGGGTACCTGAGCTCTAAGGACGAAATAATCGATAATCTGCTCTGTTAATGGTCCCGTAAATTTGTCTCTGACATTTCCAGAAGGATCGATAAAATATGTTTCAGGAACTCCCCCTACTCCGTAGTCAACCTGGATTTCCTCATCAGGGTCCGTAGCGTGGGGGTAACCGCCGCCGAATTTTTTGAGATATGAAAGGGCATTTGAATTTTCATCCCATACGTTAACCCCAATAAATACTACGTCCTTGTCCTTATATTTCTGCCATGACCTCTCAAGCGCTCCCGCTTCCTGTCTACATGGCATACACCAGGACGCCCAGAAATTGAGAAGCACCGTCTTTCCTTTTAAATCGGACAACTTCAAATCTTTTCCATCAAATGTTTTTAAAGTGAATTCAGGGGCTTTATTACCAACTAAAGGGGAAGTTTTAATATTGACCCGATTTCCAAAAATTGCATACCCCATAAGGGATATAAGGCCCAATATTCCTATTAATACAATTACTTTTCCTGAAGTGCTTAAAATTTTCATTTCGTAATTAGGGTTACTGCATATTTTAAAAATATAGTATAGCTAATGTTATAGCAGAGTTCGATTAGTGTTTATGTTTATAGAACTCCTCATCTTCAGGAGGGATATCAAAATCAAATGACCCGTTGTTCTTAAGCGCATCGTAGTCTTCAGGAGTGAGATCGGGCAGCTGTTTTAAGAAAGCCACTATAGACCAGATCTCCTGATCGCTATGAGACAAACCAAAAGCAGGCATTCCAGTCATCTTTATTCCGTTTTTGGTTATCCAGAATAGTTCGATCGAGCTTAGCTCTTCAACCTCTTCTGCAAGGTCAGGAGGGCTTGGATTAAATCCTTCAGCCGGTTCGGTTCCAGGCGCCCCATGACAGCCGGCACACATATTTTCATAATGATCAAATCCCGCCTTCACAAGCGAATCATCGCTTAGCTTAGGTCGTGTAATATGTTCTGAATGTTTTTTTATGGAATATTTTTTAGCTGTATTAAATACCCATTCAACTAATAGGGAATGAGGCTCTGTTGCCGCAATGTTATAAGTTCCCGAATAAATAAATACTATCATACCGGCAATTAAAAGTATCAAGACAAATATAACAGTTTTAATAAAACCCATGTATAGATCCCCCGTTTATTTTAAATAATATATGAACATAAGGTGTGTAATATGATTGAGACATTACTTGATTTTACTATTGTATCGATATGTTGGAATTTGATCTAACAACTATACTATCATAAATTAATAGAGTTTTGCAGTTTTTTATAATCTAATTTGTATACCTCCACCACCCCCAAACTCAGAATAATATTGCCCAACGAGTGATAACCATTTATTAATCAAGATAGCCCCACCTGCTTTCCATTCCCATTTGCTCTCCGTATCATACTGAAGTTCTCCAAAAGCGCTTAATCTGCTTGTCAGCCGTATTTCCTTATCTAAAATTATTCTTAAGTCCGCGTCGGTGTCTATCCATACCGTGCTGTCTATCAGAAGTGGCAAAAGATATCTTATCCCAAAAATCCCCCGGGTTTTCTGTTCTTCATTAGTGATATCAGCGCCTCCGAATACTGTAATAAATCGGTTGATATACCTGTTATAGGTGAGCTCAATCTCGTATTCTTCATCCTCCCAACCAGCTTCCCATCTGGCGCTGATTATGTTTCTAGTATTAGATATTACAGCTATTCCGTCTGTCATCTGGCTTAGAATAGTAACGTCAGCCCAGTAATAAAGAGGGTCTCGGTACAGTTTTGGTCTTATCTCTTTAATATCAGGGTCTATAACCGATCCTTCATAACTAACAATTCGCGACATCCCGGATAACATATGATAGAGAACATGACAGTGGAAAAACCAATCTTTCTCCTCATTTGCTTCAAATTCGATTACTGCACTGCCAAGCGGCGGGACATCGACGGTGTGTTTTAAGGGCGAGTATTCACCCTGGTCATTCAGTACCCTGAAAAAGTGGCCGTGAAGGTGCATGGGGTGGTGCATCATGGTCTTGTTTACAAGTACGAACCTTACATTTTCCCCCTTACGTATTAATATCTTGTCGTCTTCACTTAATGTCTTACCGTTTATTGTCCATATATAGCGCTCCATATCTCCAGTAAGATTTAGCACTACTTCTCTTGTCTTATTCTCAGGAGGCAATTCAGTGGATTCCAAAGAACGTAGCTTATTATATGGAGGAAGCGGCCTAGGGTTCTCAACCATTTTCATTGTTTCTGACATACTCATTTCCATTGAATCGTTTCCCATATTCCCGTGCGTCATGCCTTTCATATCATGTGTTTTACGGTCTGAATCACTACGATCCATTTCCATACCGGGGTCCTTGTTCATATGATGGGAGTGATCCATTTTGTATAGGTTGGGTTTGGGAATATCTTGAGCCAATACCTGCTCACCCTCCCCGATAAACAATGACGCATGACCCGATCCGTCTTGAGCTGTCGCCCGGAATTCGTAAGCTCCTTCTTCAGGTACGTTTAAGAGTACATCGTATGTCTCGGCGATAGCAATTAACAGTCTATCAACATCAATCGGTTCAACATCGACGCCGTCAGCTGAAATTATTTTCATATCGCCGCCTGCGTAATTTAAATAAAAATATGTTGAAGCGCCTGCGTTAATTATTCTGAGACGCACTGTTTTACCCGGTTCCACTTTAAGAGTGGACATGGGCTCTCCGTTTATTAAAAAACTGTCATAAGCGACATCGGATATATCCATTGGAGGCATTCTTCTAAGTGACCGCTTTAGATTTTCGATGATGGCTTTATTTTTTATTACGCCCAGTAGTGTCTGCGTACTACCCTTTCTATAGGACTGATATTCACTCCCTCTTTTTAAATCTCTTAGAACCTCGTTTGGGTTTTGGTCCGTCCAGTCTGATAAAACAATTACATGGTCAATATCCGGCTCTTGTATATCAACTCTTTGCTCTAATGGTTCTATAACAATTGATCCGTAAACACCTAGTTGTTCCTGAAGGCCGGTGTGTGAGTGGTACCAGTATGTTCCATGCTGCTTGATAGGAAATTCGTATGTATACGTCATACCTGGTTTAATTGGCGGCGTGGTAAGATAAGAAACGCCGTCTGCTCTATTCGGAACTAATACGCCGTGCCAGTGTACGGATGTATTCATATCCATATTGTTCTTTACGTATATTCTTGCTATATCGCCTTCTTTAAAATACAGCGTTGGTCCGGGAATAGAGTTGTTAACAGACATCGCACGCTTTTCTTTTCCGGTGTAATTGACAGTTTTGTAATCTATTTCCAGATTATACTCTTTAACTTCAGCATTTGCCTTTTTAGGGGAAAATGATGCCGCAGCTATTATCAACACTAATAAAACAATTTTTCCCATTCTAAATTTCATATCTATCTCCATACGAAATAATTCTTTTAGGTAAAAAATATAAAGACTCCATTCTACTCTTGATTTGAATAAAGAGCAGCAAGTCAGAATTGAATGGAGATTAAATTAGAAAAGTAGAATTTAAGACTTGTAAGTCGGGTGGATCGTGCTCACTTAAAGAACGGTCCTTAAACTTTGTGTCATATTTTGCAATAATAAGATTTGGAATTATAGCTCTTGGTATGTCAGTATTGTAAACTTTCACATATTCATGAGCTGTGTTATTTATAAGTGACTCAAAACAGCAGGAAGAGTGATTCTCTAGTGTTTGGTTAAAATCTTGTACAATATTAATGATATAGGACGTGTCATCGTGATCCATTGTGTGGCAGCTCTCTTCAACTTGCTCTACTGAAGCATAAGAAGGCAAGCTTGCACATAAGCCGCTGTAACAGACAATAATGTTTAAGATTAGAAACAGGCTAAATGCTTTCATGATTTCCCTACATGATATAATATGAACTGAAAGTCCTATGTCAACCTGCTGTCCTGAATTATACATATAATGATGTTACTTTGTTTCCTTAAATCTCAAAGTATGTATAGACTGTAATAATTATGGGAAAGCTAATAATTGTTTCCAACCGATTGCCCGTCACTGTTTCAAAGAAAAAATCCAAGTTTAGTTTTCAACCAAGCGTTGGGGGTCTCGTAACAGGTGTTGGTTCACTTGAAATGTCTAAGGAACAAATCTGGATAGGCTGGCCCGGTATAACTCTTTCGGGATACAGTACCAAATCTGATACCAGGGAATTAAATGACATATTGGCTGAGCAGAATTATCATCCTGTTTTTCTTAAAAGGAATGATTTCGAGAACTACTACCAGGGATTTTGTAACGAGATAATCTGGCCGTTATTTCATTATTTTGCTCAATACGCAAATTACGAGAAAAGCTATTGGGATAGTTACAAGAGGGTAAACGAGGCTTTTAGCCAGGCTGTGTTGGAAGTTGCAGGAGATGATGACGTAATATGGATTCACGACTATCATTTAATGCTTTTGCCAGGGCTTATTAGAAAAAAAATGCCAAAGGTTAAAATTGGTTTTTTTCTTCATATTCCTTTCCCATCTTCAGAAATATTTCGTTTAATCCCCTGGTGCGCAGAGATACTAGATGGCCTTCTCGGGTCTGATTTAATAGGTTTTCACACATTTGACTATGCCCGTCATTTTCTTGAGAGCGCAAGGCGTGTTTTGGGCTATGAGCATACATTAGGGCAGATTACCCTAGGTAATCATGTCGTAAAAGTCGATACATTTCCAATGGGCATAGATTATGAGAAATTTTCAAAGGCTCCTGAAAATAAAGATGTACGATCGAGTATATCTAAGCTTAGAGAAGGTATTAAGGAAGATTACAAAGTCATATTGTCTATTGATCGTCTCGATTATACAAAGGGGATTCCTGAGCGTCTTAAAGCATTTGATGATTTTCTAGATAGAAATCCTAAGTATAAGGGAAGAGTTATATTTATAGTAGTGGCTGTTCCCTCACGTACCGAGATGGAGCATTACAGACTATTAAAAGAACAGGTTGATAATCTTGCGGGAAGAATTAACGGTAAACACGGCACAATAGGTTGGGTGCCAATATGGTACATGTACCGTTCTTTTGATTTCAAGGATCTAACGGCTCTCTACTGTATTGCTGATGTACTTTTTCTGACCCCGCTCAGAGATGGCATGAATTTAGTCGCAAAAGAGTATGTTGCTACTAGGAACAATGAAGATGGCGTTCTTATTCTGGGTGAGATGGCGGGTACCGCAAAAGAGCTTGGAGAAGCATTAATCATTAATCCTAATGATTTGCAAGGAACTTCGAATGCTCTCAAAAAAGCGATCACAATGCCGATCAATGAGCAAAAACGAAGAATGAGAAGTATGCAAGGACGACTTGAGCGATACGACGTGAAGAGATGGGCACACGATTTTATGGATAGAATCTACCATATAAAAGAAGTTCAAAAACAACTGATCTCAAAAGGATTATCCCAATCCAGGCGCAATAAGCTATTAGAGAGTTTTAAAAGGAGCAAAAAGGCACTATTTTTGCTAGATTATGACGGAACCTTGATGCCTTTTAATGAAAGACCTGAAAAAGTGAAGCCGGATCGTGAACTAAAGGACTTACTTGGCTCTTTATCTCGCCATTCAGATAATCAAGTTGTAATAATAAGCGGAAGGGATAGGAAGACATTGGACAGGTGGGTTTCAAATGTCTCAAACGGCTTAGTTGCGGAACACGGGGTATGGATAAAAGAAAAAAAATTCTGGAAAATGATCGAAATGCTATCTGATGAATGGAAAGATGAGATTAAACCGATTCTTGAAGTATTTGTAGATAGAACACCGGGCTCATTTATAGAGGAAAAAGATTTCTCCCTGGTTTGGCATTTCCGCAAGGTAGATCCTGCTTTATCTATAGTTAGGGTAGGGGAGCTTAAGGATGTGCTTCTCCACATTACTGCCAATCTCAATGTTGGGGTATTGGAAGGGAATAAAGTGATTGAGGTTAAGGATACTGGAATAAATAAGGGGAAAGCTGCAATGTATTGGATGTCTAAGGCAAGATGGGATTTCATACTGTCAATTGGAGACGACTGGACCGATGAAGACATCTATGAAGTTCTTCCCGAGTGGGCATATTCTATTAAAGTTGGTTTTGGCCCGACCAAGGCCAGATTCAACTTGCCCTCATATCGGGAAGTAAGGGAACTTTTAAAAGATCTAATAACAAAAAAGTCTAAAGTGTAATTTACATATTCGGGAGAAAGAGATGGAGTATATAAAGATAAAGGGAACCGATATCGAGTCCTCACGTATTGGATTGGGCGCATGGGCGATAGGGGGCTGGCTTTGGGGAGGAAGTGAAGAGAAAGAGTCTATTGATACAATTCATACAGCGCTGGATAATGGGATTACTTTAATAGATACGGCAGCAATCTACGGGTTCGGTAGATCAGAAGAGATCGTGGGTAAGGCTGTATCCGAATATGGCTGTAGGGATAAGATAATAATTGCTACAAAAGCGGGGCTCGACTGGACTTCCGGCAAGATTTATAGAAACTCAACAAAGGAGCGAATTTATAAAGAAGTTGATGACTCTTTAGAGCGACTCCAGACTGATTATATAGACATCTATCAGATACATTGGCCTGACTTTGAGACCCCTTTTGAAGAAGCGGCTGAAGCCATGTATGAGCTTCATAAGAGCGGCAAGATTAGGGCGATAGGTGTTAGCAACTATAATACTGAGCACAAGGATATTTTCCGTGAAATTTCACCGCTCCACACATCGCAACCTCCTTATAATCTGTTTGAGCGTGGTATAGAAGATGATATCTTTCCTTATTGTAAGGAGCATGGAATCACTATGTTGCTCTACGGTTCAATATGCCGTGGGCTCTTGAGCGGTAGGATGAACTCTCAAACGACGTTTGAAGGGGATGATATCAGGAAGGTCGACCCAAAATTCAAGCAGCCGCGGTTTGCCCAGTATTTAAATGCTATTCAGAAGTTAGACAACTTTGCACAGGAAAACTACAATAAACGGGTAATACATTTAGCCCTTCGCTGGGTGCTGGACAAAGCGGACTCGGATATAGCGCTATGGGGAGCACGCCGGCCTTCTCAGCTTGAACCACTGGACAAGATATTCGGATGGTCACTTGATGAGAGCGCTTTTAAAGAAATAGATAATATTCTCTCTGAGACAATTGATGATCCAGTAGGGCCTGAATTTATGGCTCCACCTACAAAGGGTAGATTATAAACTTTTTCTTGACACTTAGGTCAATTAAGTAAGATGTGGTTAATACTATTTCTTATCCCTCTGGTAAATATTGTTGTATCTATAATTATATGGATGAAAATAGCTGAGATGAGGGGTAAACCGAGCTGGCTTGGAATTCTCTGGATAATTCCTCCTATTGGACTGATAGTAGTGGGGTATTTAGCTTTCTCCGACGGAGAATATAACACATAAGACTTACTCAAAAGAATTGATTAAGTCAGGACTAATTCTATTTAGATTTGGAACTATTATATCCGCATTCTGAAACTCCATCTGGCTTAATCTTTTGTCCGGAACGGCAATACAGTACATACCTGCTGCTTTTGCTGACTTAACGCCGTTTATTGAGTCTTCGATTGCCGCACATTCCGTGGGCTTTACTTCAAGTCTGCTTGCTGTGTGTAGGTATATATCAGGATGAGGTTTCCCGTTTTCTGTGCACTCTCCGGAGACTACAACCGGGAAGTATTCTTGAAGTGAAAACATATCTAGAACAAAATTAATTACTCTTAGTGGCGAGCTTGAAGCTACAGCAAGCTTGAACTTGCTGTCTCTTAGATTATCCAAGAGAGGAATCAGATCTAAGACAACTTCGAGCTCCTCTTCATATATAGCAGTTAATATCTCAACTCTTTCAGAAATTATGTCTTCGACAGTTTCCTCAAGCTCAAAGGTATTTATTAACAATTTGCCGGAATCGTTCTGGTTAAGGCCAACTATCTGGTCTCTGTATGTAGGGCTGTATTCAATATCTCTTCTAGCAAGCAGAATTCGTTCGGTTTTCTCCCAAAGAGGCTCGCTGTCAATCATGACACCATCCATATCGAATATGACTGCTTTTATCATGAGGGTAAATTATTCCTTTCTAAAACTGGCTTTAATAAAGGAGAGTCTCGAAGCTTACCTAGCTGCGGTTATTAAAACAACTCATCCATAATAAAAAGGGATCTACATACTGAGAAGCTTGAGATAGATATTCTCATATATGTAAATCCCTCTCTTTTAAAGACTCAGCTTATGACTTAATGGAATACGAACCCAAGGTTTAGTGCAAAAGGTATATACGGATAGTAGGGTTGGGGATAATATGCGTATGGTCCGTAACCGTATCCGTACCCATATCCGTAGGGTCTGTAGTAGGGTCTATAGTATGAATAGTGGTGTCCGTGTCGATAGTATCCTCTATTATTGTAATAACGCCCGCTGTGGTGCCTATTATGGCCGCCGTGCCTATTATATCCATGACTGCCATAGTTTTTGCCGTGGCTACCATAGTTCTTGCCGTGACCGCCGTAGCTTTTGCCGTGTCCGCTGTAACTATGCCCGCCGCCATGGTAATTTTTTGCAAGACTTGTTACTGGGGCGGCTAGTACAAAAGCTAGGATAACAAAAGCTGGAATTATTAATTTTTTCATTTCATTGCCCTCCTAAATCCGCTTTTGTATATATAAACCCATACTTCAAAATAATGGTTTCAATTATTTTATTTTACATCCACTTTACTAAGTATTTCTCACAGAAGTAACGAAATCAAGAAGAATATTTTTGATAGATATTACAGGAAATTAAGAGTAATCAGGGTGCTTGTCGGGATCTAAGTGAACTGTTACTTCTGAGTTTGGTATTTCGGGTTCTATTTCTTTAATTATACCTTCTGCTTTTTTGTTTTTAGAAATTTATATATTGTAGTTTATCCGGCTAAATCTGAGCGGTGATGATATACTTATAAGAAAAGAATTAAGGAGAGAATGATTATGGATATAGATGAGAAAACGTATGCTCAGATAGCTGAAATGATTCATGGTGACGATAGCCCAGTTGGCATAGATGCCAAAAAGACACATATCTACATTCTGTACAAGCTCAGTCAGATCGAAAAACAATTGGAAGCCATGGAGAAACAACAGAAGTCGGGAATGGGCTGATTCGTTACTTCTTCGGCTCCCTTTTTATTTGGTCAAGGAATAGCGGCAGCCTTTATAAAAGTCAATAATATCAACGAGTTAATTACAACCACATTACAGAAGTATTTAAGAAACAATACAAGAAAAAGTTATCCCTTACCACAAAAAATTAAACTAAGCCAGAAGAGATAAATAATCAATGATAGAGGGAAATTAATGATCACCACACCAAACTTAAGCCTGATAACGATATGAGGACTTTAGCAATTGGCGATATTCACGGTAACTACAAAGCATTAATGCAATGTTTTGAACGGTCTAAATTTGACGATAATAAAGACCGACTAATTGTACTTGGTGATGTTTATGACAGCTTTCCTGATTCCTCTAAGTGTGTGGAGGAATTAATGAAGATAGAGGATTTAATATGGATAAAAGGCAATCATGACGAATGGGTGCGTATGTGGTTTGAAGACGAGTGGGAGGAGAGTCCATTAAACGAAATCGGCTGGTTGAGTCAAGGTGGCTACAATACGAAGGAATCTTATCATTCTGAACAGGGGGAATTCGACCAAGAGATGTTTAATAGGCACAAAGAGTTTATAAAGAATATGGTGCTATATCACATTGACATAGAAAATCGTCTATATGTCCATGCTGGTATTAATTGGTCTATGCCTATAGAAAAACAAAAAGATCAAGAAATTTATTATTGGGACAGGCTCACTTATACCCTTCATTCCCTTGTCCATCAAGATAAAGGAACAACCTTTCCATACAAAGAAGTATTTATAGGTCACACGGATACAACAAGGGATGATCCTACGGGAAATCCTGTAAAACGAGCCAACCTATGGAATTTAGATCAAGGTGCAGGGTGGAGGGGAAAGATGACTATCATGGACGTGGATACACATGAATACTGGCAAGGTGATTGGAATACGGAGAGACACAGATGATACATATTGGGATAACCTGACTCCCCTATAATAGGTCCATAAGTTAAGTTGGAGATAGACTTATTGAGCATCATGAGAAACGAGTCCATGAGAGTCGCAAGGAAGCATTAAATTGTTCATAATTCCAACTTAATCCGAGCTTGACAAAAGGGGTGAAGTACAAACCCGAACACTAACTATGATTATTAAGACTATGGATACAGTTATCGAGATTAAAGCCGTTCGGAGCATTTGTGCTTGTTTTGCTGGGCTGTTTTGTGACAAAAGACTTTTAGCTGTTAAAGAAAAACTACTTGATACTCCATCTTTTTAATTGCTCTTGAACTTTCCTCTCTAGTTTTTCTTCGTATTCATCAAGGTCGATATTAATTCTGGAAACGCCCGATTCTATTGCAGCTTTGGCAACTGCTACCGACTCCCAAACTAAAACTCGAGGATCAAATGGTTTGGGGACTAGGTATTCACGTCCAAATTCAAAACTTTTTTCCCCGTAAGCTTTTGCAACATTTTCGTCAGCGCCTTCTTTAGCTAAGTTAGCTAAAGAATATGCTGCCGCAACCTTCATCTCCTCATTAATGGCTCTTGCCCTGACGTCGAGTGCCCCTCTGAATATAAAAGGGAATCCAAGAACATTATTAACCTGATTTGGGTAATCGGATCTTCCCGTGGCCATAATAACGTCTTTTCTAGCAGCTTTAGCTTCCGGATATGAAATCTCAGGATTAGGGTTGGCCATTGCAAAAATAATAGGATTATCAGCCATTGACTTAACCATTTCTTGTGTAACAGCGCCACCCGTTGACAAACCGGTAAATACATCGGCGCCTTTAATAGCCTCCGCTAATGTTCTTGCTTTGGTATCGACTGCAAACGACTCTTTTTGAGGATTCATATTTTCTTCTCTTCCACTGTAAATAACCCCACGGCTGTCACACATAATAATATTTTCTCTTTTTGCACCCAGAGTGATAAAAAATTCTGCACATGCTATAGCGGATGCCCCTGCGCCGTTAAAGGTTATCCTAAGTTTGCTCATGTCTTTATTCACTATCTCACAAGCGTTTAATAGAGCTGCACCTGATATTATCGCAGTGCCGTGTTGGTCATCATGAAAGATTGGGATATCTGTTTGTTTTTTTAATTCCGTCTCTATATAGAAACACTCCGGTGCCTTTATATCTTCTAGATTAATACCCCCAAAAGTAGGCTCAAGGTATTTAACAGTTTTTATGATTTCATCAGGATCGGTTGCGCTGATCTCAATATCAAATGCGTCTATCCCGGCAAACCTTTTAAAAAGCACACTCTTTCCTTCCATTACCGGTTTTCCGGCTAAGGCCCCTATATTTCCTAGACCCAAAACTGCAGTTCCATTTGAAATCACACCAACAAGGTTTCCCTTATTAGTATATTCGTATACGTTATCGGGATCCTTATAAATCTCCAAACAGGGTTCGGCTACACCGGGAGAATAGGCCAGCGAAAGATCCCACTGAGTTAAGCATGGCTTTGTTGGGACTACCTCAATTTTCCCTTTCTGACCGATACTGTGGTATTCAAGAGCGGCTTGTTTTATATCCTTGTCTATATCCGCCGGGTTTGACATTAAATTAAAATCCTCCGTTATTATATAATTCAAATTGGATTCGAATGTATATAATGAATTTATATCTTTTTAGTTTCTCACGCTGCATCCACAGCTTACGGGAGTGCATCCGCAACCGCTAGTGGATAAATTGGCTGAGGCTACTTCACCTTCTGCCTTTATTCCAAAAGGAGAGAATTGTTTCTCTAGATTATTGCTATTACAGGAATAGCATATAATTTTTTCATCAGCGTCTATAACTAAGGTCTCAAAGGCCTTGTTACAATCAAGACATTTATACTCATATATTGGCACGCTGATCAGACCTCCAAAAAAATATAAGCAACTATTATAAAATCATATGACGAGTAGTCAATGTAAATAGTTGCAGTCACTTAGAATATACAAAATCCAATATTAAGGAATCTACAATTATAACTGGAAGTAGTTATGCTGTTAAGCAAATTTATTATAGTTGTCTAATATCGTCAAGTTTCCAATGATTAATCTCGAAATCATTACCCTCTGCGGCTAGAGCTGCCATATAGTCAGAGTCAACTTCGATATCAATGAGCGACCATTTAGATTCTTTATTTTTTGTTCGAATATGATTGATCTGGCCGACTTCGGGAGGTACCAATTGCAGATCAAACTCTTTAGTTGGAAGCCCGATTCCCATCCCCCTTGCTTTTGAATATGCTTCCTTACGGGTCCAAAGTGTAAAAAAAGCCCAATTCTTCTTATTATTGGGCTGTGAGTAATAAAATTCACATTCATCCTTTGAAAAAAATCGCCTCACAATTTTACCAGCTTTATCTACGTTTCTAATATATTCCACATCAATTCCAATTTCTCTATTTTGAGTTATAGCATAAAGTGCCAGGTTCTTAGAGTGGGATAAATTAAATCTTATGTTCTGTGGATGATGTTCAGGGTCAATATTGGGTTTCCCGTATTTGTTATACGTAAACTTTATTTCAGATGGAGCGGTATCTAAATAATGACTAAGACTTTTTCTTAAAAACACACGTGAGACTGTAAACCTCCTTTTATCTTTAGCTGATCTTAGTCTGGCGGCTCTTTTTCTCTCATCTTGAGATAAGATTTCTCTAGGGAGCTTATCTAAATCTATTTGTGGATTGTTTATATCAATCTTCCAAATATGGATTTGATTACTCGTTAATTGAGATTCGTGGGGACTATTCAGGACTGTGTTCTTGATTTTGTTCACTTTTAAAATAATACAATATCTCAGCTCATTTGCTCAATTCATTTATTCAAATTAAACATAATTCTAATTAGCAGGCTGGATATTTATTTCCAAGTTATTTGAATATCCTAGATTAAAAAGTTTTCCAAAAGTCCAGCCCTATAAAATCGAGGGCTCTTTGCCCGTAAATATTTAGGTAGAAGAGATTGTTAGTAAGCATCAGTAGACCAACAGCTATTAATGTGCCCCCTACTATAATCTTATATAAGTTGTAATGCCGTTTTATCCACCCGAAGGCTGTCAGGGCTTTAGAAAGAGCTAGACCTGTGAGCAAAAACGGAAGGCCTAGACCGATTGAGTAGACAAACAAAAGTGCTGCTCCTTTTCCTGCACCATCTGCAGTACTTGCATAAAGGAGGATTGAGGCCAGTATTGGGCCAACGCAAGGCGTCCATCCGAATCCAAAGGCTATTCCTAAAAGAAATATGCTAATCAGTCCCAGATTACCTTCAGGGAGAGTAATTCTTCTTTCTCTGTATAGTTGAGGGATTTTTAGAATATCCATTGAAAATAGGCCGAATAAAATTATCATCACTCCCGAAATTCGAAGTAGTAGTAGCTTATTCTCCTGAATGAAGCTTCCAACAAATGAAGCTCCTGCACCAAGGGACACAAATACAAACGAGAATCCGAGCACAAAAAGTAGACTAGGGAAAAATATCTTAGTTACTTTTCCTTCCATGCTCCCGTCAGTCAGTTCTTCAAAGGACATTTTTGAGACCATTGATACATAGCCCGGGATTAGCGGGAGTACGCAGGGTGATAGAAAAGAGATTACACCGGCTAAGAACGCGAAAAGCCAGCTTACTTGTACTACTTCAGCGGGGTTCATTCCATTATTTCCTTTAAATAACTTTTAAATGCTTTCTTTGATTGATTGTCTATAAAAGACCCATAATGTTTTACGGCTATGTTTCCATTTTTATCTATAAAGAATGTTGCAGGAAGTGCAATGACTCCGTAGGAGTTTGAAGTTTTTCCCGATGGGTCGTACAGATTAATGTATGAAATTCCGAGCTCTTCTATGAAATTGACAGCGCTGTCCTTGTCATCCATAACGTCAATACCTATAAAAACTACGTCTTTATCCTTGTACTTTCTCCAGGTTTTTTCAAAAAACGGTATCTCCAGTTTGCATGGGCCGCACCAGGTTGCCCAGAAATTTACTACAACCGCTTTACCCTTGAAGTCTTCAAGACTTATCTCGTTATTTCCATTGAGCGACTCAAGTGAAAAGTTCTTGGCTATATTGTTGTCATTCTCTGCGGAGGACTCTTTCGTACCTTCGTTACAAGATACTGCAAATAGAAATAGTCCTAATAACGCTGTTAGAGTAAAGATTTTTCTCATTTTATCTCCGTTAAATAATATTAACTGTGTTTCTAGACAATACTAAGTCTCAATTTTTTAATTTATGATCATATAAATAAGGTACGCCAGTAGTGCTGCTACCGGAAGAGTGATAATCCAGGCGAAAGCTCCTAAACTAATCGCTAATGGGAAGGTCTGATTTAAATCGATTGTAGATTTAACGATCTCATCTGCAGAAAATGTTCTTACTAATTCGAGTGCAAATACTGATGCAACTAGTCTGCCCACTACAGTCCATACCGTACCCCATATTATAGCTTTCCTATAACTGGTAACCCCGCTGCCAACCAAAGTAGCAATGCTCTTGGAGACATCATTTGCACCGTTTGCGAATGAAAGGAGAATTACTCCTGCGACCAACAAATAAACAATTAACATTTACCCTTCTCTACCCTCCTCAGTTTTAACAAAACCCTGAAGTTGGCTGCTTAGGTCATCAATGGTGTCGATATCTTTTAAGGTTTTTAATAACTCATAGTTAAGTTTCTTCTCTTTTATCCTTTCTAGAGTTTGATTGAGCACACGGTCGGTACTCCATTGTATTTCGTGGAAGATTTCGGGTATGTGGCTACTTAATCCCAACAGGTAATAACCACCGTCCTCAGCCGGACCCAAGACTACGTCAACGCCATTAAGTGACTTGATTGCTTTAGTTATAGTTTCGGATGAAATATCAATACAGTCAGTGCCGATAATTACTGCTTTGTCCGCTCCTGAAGAAAAAACCTGTGCGAACGCATCAATTATTTTGTCTCCCAGGGTTTCACCGGCTTGGGGAATTATTAGATATTGTTTGTTCCCAAGCCAGGTTTTAATTCCGTTTTTTTTCTCAGGAGGATCATAAAAAATAATTGTGCGATAACAGTCCTTATCTAAGACATTCTCGATGATTTTTTTTGCCATATATGAGTAAATGTCTGCAGCTTTCTGGGCACCTACTTCCTTAGCAAGCCTAGTTTTTACTTTTCCAGCTTCCGGGTATTTGAGGAAAATGATAAGAGTGTTTTTTCCAACCTTGTCTGTCATTGGGTTTGATGTGTGGAATTCTTGAGATTAGGCTTTAAAATATTAAGCCGTTGTACCGCCGCAGCTGCTTCCGGAACCGGCAGTACATCCAAAACAATGGGATCCGAACATTATTCTTCGGTTTAGTAGTTTTTGGTAGTCAAAATTAAATATGGTCATAGGCTCGTGGTCAACTACAACATCCATCTCAAGCATTTGGTTAAAATCGCAGTCATATATTCTCCCGTCGTGACTGACGCTTATCAGAGAGCGGCACATTACCCCCTCAGCTGCAGAAGGATTAAAGGCGTTTACCAACTTGGTCATGTAGTCATCATAGGCGTCTAATCTCTTTAATTGCTGTTTGAATCTATTGATAGGCATATTGGTAATTACAAAGAGGTTGTTAAATTCTATCCCGTATTTTTTATGGAGCTCGCGTTTGAAATCAGCTTCCAGGCTTTGTTGTGATGCCGGAAGGAATGCGCCTACCGGATTATATACAAAATTTAATGTCAGGCCCGTGCCCTTTTTTCCAAGACCCTCTGCGTTAAGCAGTAAGATTGACTCAATACTTTTTTCAAATACGCCTTTGCCCCTCTGTTTATCTGTGAAATATTTCTGATAGTAGGGTAGAGAAGAAATTACCTCTACTTGATACTCAGCGTAGAATTCCGGCAGATATTTCTTGCTCTCACCAGTGACCGGGTTTCCGTCCAATGTGACAGTCAGATTGTGTCTTACCATCACATGTTTATTTATTTTTCTTGCCTCAGTAACCAGGTAATCAAAGTGAGGATTTAATTCGGGGGCCCCGCCTGTAATGTCCAGGTTTTTTATCGAATCATTTAGTGCAAGTATTTCAAGACAGCGCTCTGCCGATTTTAAATCCATTTGCTCTTTTCTTTTCGGTGAAGCGTCCACATGGCAATGAACACATGTCTGGTTACATAGCTTTGTGATATTGATTTGGAGCGTTTCTATTTTTTGCACAGCAAGATCAATGTTGTTTTGAGAGAGCGTCTTGTAAAAGTTATACTTAGCTCCATCCGCTCTATCTTGAGCTATTTCTTTTGGTTTAAGCACTGTAACTTGTGACATTAAAACTCCCTTTGCTTTACTAAGGCCGGTTCATATGCGGTCTTAATACGTATACGAAGAATTATAGCGCTCCGTTTCTTTGTAGCGCATTATGCATTTGAATTCCGTGAATTAATGTTATTCCTGCTTCCATAGAAGCTGCAACATGAATAGCTTCAGTCATCTGCTCCGGATCAGCTCCTGACTCCAGGCACTTAGTAGTGTATGCGTCGATACAGTAAGGACATCTTTTGACGTGTGAAACGGCAAGAGCAATGAGAGCT
>SMUX01063760.1_pt1 | contig 58080 bp, 72 predicted proteins | sample 2456431 | NCBI WGS metagenome assembly SMUX01 (sample SAMN11095930, study PRJNA526329) | marine sediment metagenome | biome: Marine sediment; feature: Surficial sediment; material: Deep marine sediment; isolation source: Hadal surficial sediment | place: Pacific Ocean | collected 2014-11 | depth... | reverse complement strand
CCGTGTAGTTGAATCGCCTCTTGCCCGACCAGGCGGCCCGCTTTCCCAATCTGCACCTTAGCAGCAGAGGCGGTGCGTTGCCGTTCCGCGGTGGATTCCGTCAATTTACAGGTGGTGGCGTAGACCATAGACCGGGAAAGTTCGCAGGCCATAAATACATCGACCATGCGATGCTGAAGCGCCTGAAAACTGCCAAGGGTCTTTCCAAACTGTTGCCGCGTCTTGATGTATTCGAGTGTCATGTCGTAGAGCGCCGACATCGCCCCCACCGCCTCCGCGCAGATGGCTGCGATACCGTGGTCACAGGCCTCATCTATCAACGTTAGGGCATGGTCCCTATCACCGATTAGGTCATCGGCGTCCACGCGCACATGATGGAACGTGATATCGGCCGCACGCTGCCCATCGATCGTCGGGTAATGGCGCGCGCTAAGCCCAGCCGCGCCCATATCGACCAGAAACAATGACACGCCCATAGGGTCACGTTGGCTGCCCGCCGTACGGGCGGAAACCAACACTTTATCTGCCGTATTCGCGTAATGTACTACGCATTTATGTCCGTTCAGTCGGTATCCACCGCCATCCTTGGTTGCAGTAGTCGAGACATCGGCAAGGTCGAACCGCGACGTTGGCTCGGCGAAAGCGAAGGTGAGCCGTAACGAACCATCGATCAGCGTCGGCAGTAGTTTTTGTTTTTGCCGCTCGGTCGCAGCCCGATTCAAGATGTGCCCGGCCACCACGACGCTACTGAGGTAAGGTGAGGCGACCAACCCCCGACCAAAGGACTCCATGATAATCATGGTCTCTAGCGGTGTGCCATCGAGCCCGCCGTAACCTTCAGGAAATGGCACCGCGAGCCAACCGAGTTCGGCAAACTGCTGCCAATGCTCGGGTAGATATCCGTCGTCGGCAGCGACGATGCGTTGTCGCGTTGCGAAATCGTAGTGCTCGGCAACAAATCGATCGACGCTGTCGCGAAACAGTTGTTGAACTTCGTTAAAACTAAAGTCCATGGCTACAGCCCGAGCACTGCTTTGGCAACGATGTTCTTTTGGATCTCGTTGCTACCACTGTAGATCGACAGTTTGCGCAGATTGAAATAACTGGCTGACGCCGACATTGCGTAGTCAGGCCCAACCGCGGGCGCATTCGCATCTTGCCACAACGCCGGACGAAGATCGGGGCACGCGTAGTAACCGAGCGCATCGACGATAAGCTCGGCGATACGCTGCTGGATTTCTGTACCGCGGATCTTGAGGATGGAAGACTCCGGGCCTAAATCGCTACCCACTTCGGTCTCAAACAAGTACCGCAGCTCGGTGACTTCGAGTGCCTTAAGTTCGATCTCGAGCGAGGCGATCTGATCTGCGAACCAAGGATCTTCGATGAGCGGCTTGCCTTGCGCCTGTTCATTCGCCGCAATTGTCTTCAGCCGTCGCAGCATGGCGCCAGAACGAGTGACGTCGGCCGTGCCTATGCGCTCGACGCTCAACAGATACTTGGCGTACGACCAGCCCTCCCCTTCCTCGCCCACGCGATTTTCAACCGGTACGCGCACATCCTGAAAATAGCACTGGTCGACCTCGTGGCTGCCGTCAAAAGTGATGATGGGACGGTGCGACAGGCCTGGCGAATGCATATCTATAAATAGCAGGGTGATGCCCTGTTGTTTCTTGCCGGAACTGTCGGTGCGCACTAGCGCAAACATCCAGTCGGAAACGTGCGCCATGGTGGTCCAGATTTTCGAACCGTTCACGACATAATGTTCACCATCGCGCACCGCTTTGCATTGCAACGATGCAAGATCAGAGCCGGCATTGGGCTCGGAGAAACCCTGACACCACCACTCCTCGCCCGACGCGATGGGCAGCAAAAAACGCTGGCGTTGCCAGTCGCTACCGTACTCGATAAGCAGCGGGCCGATCATGTCCCAGCCGTACCAGGGAAGTCGGGGCGCACAGTTAAGCGCCAATTCATCATGAAAGACATACTGTTGTGCCAGACTCCAGCCAAGGCCGCCATACTCGGTCGGCCAATTGGGCACCGTCCAACCCTTTTGGCAAAGCTTGCGATGCCAGCGCATGTGGTCTTCGCGGTCGAGGTCCTCGCCGCGTTCTACGCAGTGTTTGATATCATCGGGCAAATGGGTACGAATAAATGCTCGAACCTCTTGCCGAAACGCCTGTACATCTTCGCTAAAGGCCATATCCATGAAGGGCTGCTCCTGTTCGTGTGTTCTAATCGACGCCTTATGATAGTTCGCGTAAGCCGCAGGTTCGACTCGCGTGACCCCCATTTTCGCACGTCGTATTAAAAGGGGCTAACTATGAAGGGTTTCATGGAAACATATCGTGGTGTGGTCTATCCCTGGCATTGTGACCACCAGAGTCATTTGAACACCATGCACTATGTGGGCATGTTCGACATGGCGTTTTGGCACCATCTATCGGCGTTGGGATTTACGCGTGCATACATGCAAGAACAGGGCACCGGGTTCGTGGATGTCAAAGACACCATCGAATACAAAGTTGAACAGCCCGTCGGCAGCTTGCTGGTGATTGAAAGCGGATTGATACGCATAGGTAACACTTCCATCACTGCCTTACATCGCATGCGAAATACCGAAACCGGCGATATCGCAGCCACATCGGAAAAAATATCGGTCTACTTTGATCTGAAGCAGCGGCACAAAACGCCATTACCCGATGATCTCGCCAAGATGATGGCACAAAACATCGTCGAACAGGAAGGCTGATATGCGCGAGTTTAGAGAAACGCTTTATCCGCACTGGGGACAGTTCTTTTCCATCGATGAGGTGTTGTTCGAACAGAAAACCGACCACCAGCACTTGATCATCTTCCACAATAAAGAATTCGGCCGGGTGATGGCGCTGGACGGAATCATTCAGACCACCGAGCACGACGAATTCATTTATCACGAGATGCTGGCGCACGTGCCTATATTCGCGCATGGCAGCACACGTCGGGTACTGATTGTTGGCGGCGGTGATGGCGGCATGTTGCGAGAGGTGCTGCACCACAACGTTGTGGAACACGTCACTCAAGTGGAAATCGACCAACAAGTTATCGACATGTGTAAGCGCTACTTGCCGAATCACTCCCAAGGTGCCTTCGACGACGGCCGCGTCAATATCGTCATCGACGATGGTGTCGAATACGTGAATAACTCAGACGACACCTTTGATGTCATCATCTCCGACTCGACCGACCCCATTGGGCCTGGTGAAGCACTTTATACGAGCAGGTTCTACAGCGGCTGCAGACGTTGTCTGCGTGAGGGTGGTCTCCTGGTAACACAGAATGGGTGCACCTTCGGCCAACTCGACGAAGTCATTACGACCGCGGAACGCTTGCAGCCATTGTTTACCGATTACACGTTTTACGCGGCCACTATACCGACATACATAGGTGGCATCATGGCGTTCGCCTGGGCAACCAACGACAGCTCACTGCGACAAACGTCGATCGACGTCCTTAAAGAACGTTTCTTGAACAGCGGTATCACAACGCGATATTACACACCCGACGTCCATCAGGCCGCATTCGCGCTGCCACAATATGTTATTGAAGCGATTAAATAGGAAATCGATAGACTGGATTAGAAAGAGTTTTTCCCAAAGACGCTACGTCCCTGCGGAGGTATGCTGTAATTAAGACGTTTAATTATCGTTAGCTGCTACGTGATGCTCAGATTCAGTCCTTACATATAAATCTTTTAAGAATTTAGGAGGGAATAATGGATGCCGAAGAACTTAAGGAACTTCAAGCTCCCTTAAAACAGAAGTATAAAGAGAGGCCAGAGTCAGCAACAATAATACTAAAAGCTAGATCTCGAATTGGCGAAGGGATAACGTGCAAAATTGAAACCGGAAAAGCGCTTGTTGAGGCTGGGCTCCATCCGGCTACTGGCGGGACCGGTCTCTCAGCTTGTTCTGGAGATATGTTGCTTGAAGCATTAGTCGCATGTGCGGGTGTTACATTGAGAGCGGTCGCAACTGCAATTGGTGTTGAATTACGTGATGCAACAATAAGTGCTGAAGGTGATCTAGATTTTCGGGGTACCCTTGCGGTTGCCAAAGATGTCCCAGTTGGTTTCAAGGCTATTCGCTTAAAGTTTGATTTGGATAGCGACGCAGATAAAGAACAATTGACATCTTTAATTCGATTAACAGAGCGATATTGTGTTGTGTATCAAACATTAACTAGTAAGCTCAACATCGCCATATCATACTAGGCAATAAAGCCTGTGAGGCAATCGAAATTCGAGGTTCCCCGCCCCAGCTCTTGGGGCGGGGCAAAGGCTGCTCCTGCGCATGCATGCGCTCGCGGCATTAGTGCATGCTTGCACGTCAACCGCGGGGCAAAATGGTTTTGGTGACTTTTGTCGCTCCTGCGCATCCTGCGCTCGCGACACTTGTGCGTCCCTGCACATCGGCCACAACAAAAGCGCCTAGCGTATGGGCGACCGACAGGGATGTCGGAAGGTAGGGCAATGCAGGGAGCAATTGCCGAGACGAGCGCCCCGTTAGTACATCGTCGCCGAAGGCGACACTGAAAACCTACAACTTATCCCTCAACGCATAATACAGCATACCTAAAACCAGCCCGGGCCAACGTAGTAGTGTGCCGCCGGGGAATTTTCGTTGCGGGATGCGGGCGAAGATATCGAATCGTTCCGCGGTACCGGCGATGGCCTCGGCGATGAGCTTACCGCCCATCGACGTCAGCGCGACCCCACTCCCCGAATAGCCTTGCGCGTAATAGACATCACCCTCGAGTCGACCAAAGGTCGGCAAACGATTCATGGTAATCGCGAGCGTACCGCCCCAGGCATAGTCGATGCGCGTATCTGCAAGCTGTGGATATACGCGCAGCATGTAGTTGCGCACGAATCGCTTAATGTCTGACGGGAAGCGGCTTGTATAATTTTCGCCGCCACCAAAAAGCAATCGATGATCGGCGGATAGTCGATAGTAATCAACGACAAATTTGGTATCTTGCACCGCCACATCGTCACGGATGAGGCTGCGCGCCCCGTCTTCGCCCAATGGTTCTGTGGCCAGTATGAAGTTATTGATCGGCATGATCTTGCCGCTGATACGCGGTTCCAACCGACCTAGGTAACCGTTGCAAGCAACGACGACGTAACGCGCATGAACCTTTCCACTTTTAAGGTAGATGTCTGCGCCATTTGATACTTTCTGGATACGGGTTGCACGTGAGTTTTCGAAGAGTTGTGCGCCCGCCTCAGCCGCGGCGCGCGCCAATCCCAGCGCATAATTCAGCGGGTGTAAGTGCCCGGCACCGTTATCTAGTGCCCCACCATAATAGATGCCGGTACCAAGCATCTCTGCCACCTCATCGCCTGATACGATGCGCGCGTGGGGGTAGTGGTAGCGCTCTTGGAGGGCCTCCACGTAATGCTCGAACCACGCATTTTCCGTACGCTTATAGGCAACCGTGAGTTGTCCAGATTTTAGATCACAAGCGATCTTATGGCGCGCAATTCGTTCCCTGACCGTGGCCTTCGCCTCCTCCGCTAACTCCCACAACAGCTTGGCATCCTCGCGACCAACGATCTTCTCAAGTTGGATGACGTCTTTGCGCTGTCCGGTCGAAAGCTGGCCGCCGTTGCGGCCAGAGGCACCCCAACTGATGCGTTCGGCTTCGATTAATTTTACGTCGTAGCCACGCTCGGCGAGATGGAGCGCGCTAGAGAGACCGGTAAAACCACCGCCAATAACACAGATGTCGCAGCTGACATCCCCCGCAAGCGGCGTGTAATCTTTTAAACCAATAGCGGTAGCAGCGTAATAGGAGTCGATGTGTTGCGAAGGCACGCGCGAGATCACAAATACCAATCGTATTCCAAAGGCGACACATGGCGCCTGAACTTTTCCATTTCACCGCGCTTGGTCTCGCAATAGAGCTCTAGATAGAGCGAGTCGATGTACGAAGCCAGGGTCTTGGATTGTCTGAGTCTGTCTAAGGCCTTATCGAGTTCCAATGGCAGGTCGGGATCCACCACGGTACAGGCATTGCCGTCAGATGGCGGTCCGGGATCGATCTTGTTCACCAACCCATGGTGTATCCCGGCCAGCAGCACCGCTAACACCAAGTAGGGGTTAGCATCGGCCCCTGCCACCCGGTGTTCAACCCGTCGCGCATTGGCCGATCCACTCGGTATCCTACAGGCCACCGAGCGATTGTTTAGTCCCCAGCTCTTGGTGACCGGCACATAGAGGTGTGGTGCGAAGCGGCGATAGCCATTGACGTTGGGCGCGAATATCGCGAATGAATCCGCCATCGTCGCCGTCAACCCGCCGATGGCATGCCGCAGGGCATCGCTACCCGATGCACTACCATCGTCGAAAATATTCTTTCCGTCTTTATCAACCAAACTGATATGCACGTGCATACCACTACCACTCAAGTCTGCAAACGGCTTTGACATAAATGTAGCGCTCAGGCCATGGCGGGTGGCGACGGACTTGACGATGTGACGAAGTAGTGCGCAGTGGTCGGCAGCGACTAGCGGTGAATCGATGTGGTGCAGGTTAATTTCGTACTGCGCCGGCGCGAATTCCGTGGTGGCCACAGACGTCGGGACGTTTTGTGCGCGTGCCGCATCTTCCACCGCGGCGAAAAACTTCGCGTGACCATCTAGTTCGGCAATGCCATAGACTTGCGTGGTAGTCTCGCGCTCACCGGTCATGGCTGAGACACTTGCCTGAGGAAATCGCTGCGCATCGCGTTTCTTGTCCAATAGGTAGAATTCAAGTTCAAACGCGATAACCGGTGTCAGACCAAGCTCAGAGAATTTCTCGACAACGCGGGCGGCTACATTGCGCGGATCGACGGCGGCGGGCGTGCCGTCTTCATTGCGCATGTTCATTAACACTTGCGCGATCGGCTCTTCCGTCCACGGGCACGACACCAATGTACCGGGAAGGGGCACGGCAGTGCCGTCAGGATCGCCGTCCGTCACGCCCATGCCCAACGGGTTATTGCAGTGGCCGAGGACATCTAGAAAATACACCGAGTGTGGCAGCAGTACGCCGCTGGTAAAGATCTTGTCGGATTCGTCGCGCCCGAACCGTTTACCGCGAACGATCCCACAAAGATCGATGACGATCGCATCGATGAATCTCGTATCTGGATGCTCTTCGAGAAATTGCTGTAACTCGTGCAATCCGCTCAGCATTTTTGAATTGTCTTTCATCTACACCTACCTTGCATCTTGAATCCGATAGTATGCGTAGGCTGCTCGTAGCACCCAACAGCGTATTGCGGCAAAAGGAAATTTCGGTGCCAACCCATGCATTACGCTAGGAAAAAGTTCAACGTATTTGTTCGGCTCCGCAATATGTCGTGCCAACATCATACCCGCCCAAGGGGCCGTGTTCACGCCATTGGCCTGATAACCGAAACCGTACCAAACGCTAGGATCATCATCCAGCTGCCCGATCGATGGTGTGAGCTTACGGGTCATACAGACCAGTCCGCGCCAAAAGTAGGAAATAGGTACACCCCGCCAGCCGGGGAATACCTCGGCCAGCCGACGGATCATCCAGTCCCGCATACGCGCACCATCCTTAGGGTGCCCTGTGGTATCGCCGCGGGCACCGAACATAAAACTGTGATCCGGTAGCATACGATAGTAGAACAACAGGTTTCGTGTGTTACAGATGGGTGTCGACGTATGCCACTTTTGTCGTTCTAGTTCTTCATCGGTCATCGGACGCGTTGTAATGATGTTGGATAACGCCGGCAACATCATTTTATCGAACGCCTGATGCAACCCCTCGCGGGTAAATCCGTTTGTGGCAACAATAACACGGTGCGCCGTGAGCGTCGCTTCTCTGGTAACCAGGCAATGCACGCCACCAGCGTGTACCCATTCGAGAACCCGACTATGGGGATGTAACCGAGCGCCGCGTCGGGCCGTCGCGGCGGCTAGACCTTTGACAAACTTGAGCGGGTTTAGTGCAAAGCCGGCGGCCATGTGCATAGCGCCGTACTGTTCGGCTGAGTCGTGTCCCACTTCTATAAACTCAGACCTAGTTAACACACGTGTCTTGATTCCGAACAACGATGACAGCGCTTGTGCTTCATCTTGTAACGCCTGAAATCTTGATGGGTGATGGGCAACCGTAAAGTTACCATCGCCCTGGCGATCGAGGTCTATGTTTTCGTCAGCCGCAAGCGACGCCACCAACTCCATGCCTTCAAGCTGGGTCGCAAAGAATCGCTTGGTCGCATCGAGACCATATCGTTTTATCAATTGTTGGATCGATAGTCGGCTGGCCGGCAAACAGCAGAATCCACCGTTGCGACCCGATGCGCCCCAACCGATATGCCCCGCCTCTAACACACGAACGTCGATGTCATAATCCCTCGCCAAGTGCAAGGCAGCGGACAGCCCTGTATAACCACCACCAATAATGGCGACATCACACGCGGCGTCGCTTAGGAGCGGTTGGTAACCGTTACCGCTTGTCGTGTCAGTCGCTTCCCAGTAACTCGGTACCGGCTGAGTGTCATCGTAGATGGATGGGTGATACATGCACAAAGCGAGTTACTTTTTGAAACGACTACTGGTCGGGGCCTGAATCTTCGTACCGTAGTAGATCATCTCTTACATCGAACCAATCCAACTGACTGTGTGTCCAAATATGGTATTCGGGTACGATTTGCTCGGGATCATCCAGGGTCACGATGTTGATATCCACCGTTTTCGCATTCTCGACCTCTCGATAGCCGATCTGGGTCCCACAATCGCGGCAAAACAAGCGAAGACCCCACGATGAAGATCGAAACCTGCCCGGCTCGCCAGTACACACGAAATCATCGATGGGTACCGTCGCCCAGGCAAGCACTGGCGCCCCTGCCGAGCGCTGACATAAACGGCAGTGACAATACCCCGCATCTAGTGGTCTCGTATTCAATCGATAGCGGATTGCTCCGCACAGGCAGCCACCCTCTAAAGGAAGATCGTCGCTCATACCATTAGCGCCGATGGTTGGCGCGAGTTATGCTACGCCCAATTGTGCCGCAGTCATGTCCAGACATTTTCTTGCAATCGAGATTAGTTCATCGATTTGTGACTTGGTGATGATCAATGGCGGCGAAATAATCATTGCGTCGCGCACCGCACGCATCACCAACCCATTGTCAAAGCACAGGTCTCGGCATAACGCTGCCGTTCTGCCCTCTGGTTGAAAGGTCTGTTTCTTTTTCTTGTCCTTAACTAACTCGAGCGCGCCGAGGAAACCGGCACTCCGTGCTTCACCGACCAACGGATGATCGGCCAACTCGCTCCAACGCTTACGAAGATAAGGGCCGGTTTCACGGTCTACATTTTCGATGATTTTTTCATCGCGTAGGATTTTGATATTAGCCGCGGCTACGGCGCAGGCGGTGGGATGACCGGAATAGGTAAACCCATGTTGGAATTCACCACCCTTGTCAATCAACGCATCGGCGACACGATCGCCGACCATCAACCCGCCGATGGGCAAATATCCAGACGATAGGCCTTTGGCAATGGGCATCAAATCCGGCTTGAGCCCAAAGTAATCACTGCCAAACCATTTACCGGTGCGCCCAAAACCACAGATCACCTCATCTACGACCAACAAGATATCGTACTGCTTACAAATACGTTGGATCTCTGGCCAGTAGGTATCTGGCGGAATAATGACACCGCCGGCCCCTTGAATGGGTTCAGCAATGAACGCGGCCGCACGATCGACGCCCAATTCGTTTATCTTGATCTCCAGCGCCTTGGCCGCCTTGATACCGTACTCCCCGGGAGACAGACCGCCGCCGTTGAAATACCAATACGGTGCTTCGATATGCACGATGTCGGGAATCGGTAGGTCGCCCTGTTTGTGCATATGTGGCATACCGCACAGGCTGGCACCGGCAACGGTACTGCCGTGGTATGCGTGCTCACGGCTGATAATTACTTTTTTGGCCGGTTTATCTTGCAGGTCCCAATATCGGCGAACCATACGAACCACGGTATCGTTCGCTTCGGAGCCGGAGTTGGTATAGAACACGTGATTCAGTCCGGCCGGCGTGACCTCCGCAAGTAAACGTGACAGCTCGATTGCCGGCGGATGTGAAGTCTGAAAGAAACTATTGTAGTACGGCAACTCTAACATCTGCCGCCGCGCGACATCAGCCAACTCTTGGCGGCCATAACCAACGTTCACACACCACAGTCCCGCCATGCCGTCGAGTATGCGGTTACCGTTCGAGTCCCATAGATAGACACCCTCTGCGCGCGTGATGATCCGGACGCCCTTCTCGTGCAACTGTTTATAGTCAGTAAACGGCTGCAGGTGGTGGCGCCGATCATAGGTCTGCAAATCCGCCGTACTAGTTTTGTCGTTCATCGTATTACCTATCACCGCGTGGGTATTTACACATTCAAAAGCAAGTATTCGCGTTCCCAAGAGCCGATCACTTTAAAGAACGTCTCGTACTCCTGTTCTTTAACTGCATAAAACGCGCTTACAAACGTCTCTCCGAGGATCTCTCGTAGGGGGTCACATTCCTTTAAGTTCTGTAGCGCAGCTTCAAGATTTCTAGGTAGCGAGAAAGGCAATTTGTAGGCATCACCCTCATGTGGTTTCGTCGGTTCGAGTTTCTCTTTCATACCGAGGTAACCACAAGCGAGCGATGCGGCGATCGCAAGGTACGGATTTACGTCTGCGCCGGCGACACGATTTTCCACACGTCGGGCGTCGGATGAAGATAAGGGTATACGCAGGCCGACGGTGCGGTTGTCATAGCCCCATTGGACATTGATCGGCGCTGAGTTATGGCGCGCAATACGTCTATAAGAATTAACGTATGGCGTGAAGAAGGCCATCGCCGCGGGCAAATACTTCTGCAATCCAGCGATGAATGCGAAGAAGCGCTCGCTATCATTGCCGTTGGCATCAACGAATATGTTCTTCTGCGTTTTCTTATCGACGATACTGTGGTGAATATGCATAGAACTGCCGGGCTCGTTCTCCATCGGCTTGGCCATAAAGGTTGCATAGATCTTATGTCGAATCGCGGTCTCACGAACGGTTCTCTTGAAGAATAATACCTGGTCAGCCAAATCAAGCGGCGCACCATGGCGAAAGTTGATTTCCATCTGCGCCGCACCCGCCTCGTGAATAAGGGTATCTATTTCTAGTTTCTGCGCTTCGCAGTAATCATAAATATCGTCAAACATCGGATCGAATTCGTTGACGGCGTCGATGCTATAGGATTGTCTGACCGTCTCGGAGCGACCGGTACGCCCAATGGGGGGGCTCTAGTGGATAGTCGGGATCGGCGTTTATTTTTACGAGATAGAACTCAAGCTCAGGAGCAACTATCGGTACCCATCCGCTTTTTTCATAACACTCAAGTACTCTTTGCAACACATAACGCGGCGAGATTTCTACCGGCCGACCATCGGCATGATAGCCGTCATGAATTATCTGCGCCGTTGGTTCTCCCGCCCATGGCACGAGCCGGATAGTGTTTGGATCGGGTCGCAGCAACATATCGATCCACGCGGGATTAATCGTGCTGTAGTCCTCGGGGTACTCACCGGTGACGGTCTGGAGGTATACAGATTCCGGCAGATGGACGCTGTCTTCCATACAATACTTGGCCGCCGGCATGATTTTGCCCCTTGCAATTCCCGCCATGTCGGGCACAAAACACTCTACCTCCGTGATACTGTACTTCTTGAGCCACGCTCTAATCGAATCCATAAACACCAACCTGTCATAACCTGATGATTACATTCTGACATAATGCGACATTAAGGTCAGGGCCTGGTAAGCAACGATGGTCGCGAACACCGGAATAATCGATGGCAGATAACTACCAACGCGGACCAACCGGCTACGCCCCCGACCAGCACCGTCCAACGTTCGCCAGCTGGTGAAACCGGTCGACATATTCCTCGCCGTCTCGGTGCCGATTATCTGGGGCGGCGGCTTCCTTTTTGCCAAGGTCGCGATCGAGCATTTCCCGCCGATACTATTGATGACATTTAGGTTTACGCTCACGGCGTTGATCTTAGTGTGGTTTGTGCCGCGCCCCGCCCGAGCGATCTTATGGCGGATCTTTTGGGTGGCCATAGTCAGCGCCGCTATTCAATACAGCCTGACCTTCACCGGACTACGAGACCTCGATGCGTCGACGGCGATTCTCGTGGTTCAGCTCGAGGTACCTTTCGGCGTAATCATGGCCACGATCTTCCTCAAAGATCACCTCGGTCTGCGGCGGGTGCTTGGCATCGCGCTCGCATTTGTCGGCGTCGCCTTGATCGCTGGCGAACCGCGGTTGCAGGGCAGTATCCTGCCCGTCCTACTGGTCGTCGGTGGTGCGTTTACTTGGTCCTTGGGCCAGGTGATGATCAAGACACTGGGTCAAGTGGGCGGTCTTACCTTGATCGCCTGGGTAGCGGTGTTCGCCGCACCCCAACTGTTCGTGTCGTCATGGATATTTGAACGTGATCAGATCGCGGCGATTGCCAACGCAACCACTGTTGTATGGGCGGCCGTGGTTTATCTGGCGTTGGTCATGACCGCCTTGGGTTATGCCATTTGGTATCACTTATTAGGCAAATACAATGTCAATCAGATTATGCCGTTTCTACTGCTACTGCCAGTGATCACGGTGCTAGGTAGCGTAATACTTTTAGACGAAACTTTGACACCACAGCTCACTATCGGCGGGCTCATATCCATCATCGGCGTCACCATCATCAATGTCACCCGAAACCCATTTCGGCGCCGGGCCTAAGGCGTGCTACCTACAAAATCCTCGACCCACAACTAGCACTGGCAAGAATTACCAACAGTTAGCTACCATGGCGTTCCCAAGGAAATACCGGATGATTGAAGCTAATTTGGCTGATGCAACAGAACTGTTTCCCGTCCTTGCCGATATCGATCTCGCACTTAATACGGGTGCGTGTTGACGGCATGATTCTTGATTTCCTTGGTTGTTACACTGCTGTCAATTCTAAGAGCCGCCATCAACGTGGATGAAGTAACACTTCTGAACGGCCTCATGGATCTCCCAGGTCACGGTTTCACCTTGCGCCACAAAGAAGCTATCACCGGGTCCATAGGTCGTCTGCACAGCACTACCGTCAGTTATGGTGACTCTACCCTTACGGATTGTGCATAACTCTGAATAAGGATACGTGCCTCGGAACTTGCCGGGCGTACACTCCCAGATACCCACCGCCAAGGGGCCTTCGATGTTGCCCCAATCAACGCGCCCTGATTGCTGCGGGTTCCCTGCTACAACTTCGTCTCCTTCCTCCGCAATATCCGGCCACGGCTCCAACCCTGTTTGATTTGACGACAGCGTATAGGTTTGCATAAGAATTGTCTCCCTGTCGTTGCTGTTCCTAGCGTAGGTAAATGGCCCTCACGATCAGTTCGTGTCTGTGTTAAAGGCATGATGTATCGATCCTATTAGAAGAAGGCGATGGTGCGCGACTCTATGCTCTCGCGCGCCGGCGCATCGGGCGGGCTGGTAGGATCATCAAAGGCGGTGTGTGGTGCAAAGCGTGCGCGACCGTCAACAGCAGAGTCAAAACACTTAAACACGAGCGCCTCGCTACGTTGCATGTAAGGGAAATACACCCAACGGTGATCCGGACTAAACGCGATTTGGTATATCTCACCGATCCGATCTCTAGCCCGACGTTCGGTAACGACAAGATCACGTTCGCTGATAGTGCGTGCATCACATATCGCTAGCGGCGTAGTCTGCACCGGATCGCGTATCGGTCGCCAGATGTTAATGATGGCAAACCGGCGTTTGAGTCGTTGTTCCGCTTCGGGCGCCGGCAGCAAGTCGCGTACGCGCTGGGGGGCTGAACGCTCGGTATAGTCGCTATGCACCATTCGTGCGGGTTCACGCACAGCCTTTTGATCGCGTGTGGCCGCGGCATCGGCCCGCCGGGTATGGTCGAACACCACCACTTTCGTCGCGCCAGAGAGTTCTTTGACTAGCTGCTCGACCTCGGCCTCGTACACGGCACGCACTTCCTCCTCGTCATAAAAGTCTTGTACGCGGGTTTCATGTTCGGCAAGCAGAAATCCTTCGCGATCAAGCGAAAGTGAGTGGACGTCAGATCGGCCATTGTGGATAACGACCGTATGATCGGCGTACTGACCCACACGCCGCTCGCTGCGGCCGCCGGCTTCGGACGGATAGATCACCGGCTTTTCACCTAGATCTACGACATAGGTGAGGACAGCTTCGATAGCCGAGGCCGTCTCGTTGTGTTGGATGGAGTCGTGCATAGTTAGATCCCGTATAACATTAAGCGTGATTCGAATCCAGATAAGCTCGAAACGCCGCTAACCCTTTGTCCAATCCTTTTCGGCCGAAACCGATGCCAAACCGAGTAGTCCAACACGGCTTCGCGCCAACCCGGCAACATTGCCTCGGATGGCCATTGGTTGGGTTCTAAAAGTGGCTCGCGGGCTTGAATCACCGGATCGCCGACCAACGCTTCCGGGCCGACATCGATACCCTCTTTGTAAGAACGTTCTCCGGCCAGCGCCGGAAACCAACCCCGATAGATGCTGCCATTGGCCGGATAGTTTTGGCGCCTGGCAAGGGTTAGCTTGACCGCTTCCGGTAGGTCGAAAAACGCGAGTAAGCGTTTTTGCTCGGTATAGTCGAGAGATGCAGCAGCAGGTTACCCGGTAATAATGAGAAACCCCACTTCGCGGCATGCCTGGCCAATGGCATCATCTATGGGTGCATACGCATCACCATCAGTGCCGAACAACGGGCTGATATCTATAACCGGAATCTTATCGAATCGAGCGCTCAAGGTTGTTCCGATGTACGCTCTTCGGGATATACGCAACCGGCTTGCCCGCGGAGCCGGGGGTCCGAGGAGTAGATCACACTATCCCTGCCTTCAAGAATATCCATCACATGTTGCACCACCTCGGCCTGCAGGCGTTCCCATGTCTCGCAGGTCCACGCCGCCAGGTGTGGCGTGATGATGACGTTATCCATGTCGATAAGCTCGCTCAGGGCATGCCCTTGCTTTCGCAGTGGTTCCTCTGTGAAGACATCCAACCCACATCCGGCGATAGCCCCTTCGCGCAGTAACGCCAGTAACGCCATTTCGTCAACACACGCCCCCCGCCCCACATTGATCAGAAAAGCGCTGGGTTTCATTTTTCGCAGACGATGCTCCGATATTATTCCTGTCGTCTCCGCGTTGAGTGGTAAACAGACCGCGACCACGTCTGAGCAGGCCATCAGCTCATCGAGGTCATTGACCTTGCTCACTCGTCGCTGTTCCATTGCTGCGCGTGGCAGGTATGGATCATAGGCCTGCACTTTCATGTCGAAACCCTGACACATGCGGGCCAGGGTTGAATTGATGTGACCAAAACCTACCATGCCCACGATCTTACCTTCGAGCTCCATACTTTTGAGCGGCTCAAGCGCCGCCACCCAGCCCTGGGCGTGTACTGCCCGATGAATGGGCGCAAATTTTTTCATGCAAGTAATCAATAGCAGGAATGCACACTCTGCCACCGCGTTCCGTGCGTAGCGCGGACAATTGACCACCCGTACGCCGAGTTCCTTAGCAGCATCGATGTCGAGCGAATCCATGCCAGTACCAAGCTCGACAATTCCTTTCAGCGTCGGCAATCCGGCCTCGATGACCCGTCGCGTCACGTCGCCGTAGGTAGTCATCAAGACGGTGGCACCCTGAACTGCCTTAAGGATGGTTTCCTCCGACTCGTCTTCCGTCACCACGACTTCCGCCACCGCCCGCAGGCGGTTCAGGCATTTGGGAATCGGGAATTCGAGTCCAGTCACCGGATCGGGGTTCTCGGTGCCTGTTTTCACGATGGTGGGACGTGACGCCGTCACAGACATCTCACTCGGATAACTCAAGCGCCGGTCTTGTCCTGAGCCGCTTCTAATTCGGCGATAAGCGCGTCACACATAGCGCTGGTCGAAACAACCGCCTCGCCATTTTGGGCAATGTCCCATGTTTTACGAACCATTATTGTGCTTATGGAGGAAGGTAGTAAGCACGGGCGCCACGCGTTCTGGCGCCTCAAGCAGGATGGCGTGCCTAAGGTTGGAAAGGATGTTGAGCTCTGCGTTGGGCAGCTCGCTGGCGATAAAGCGGTTAATGCGCGGGTTGCAGCCACCGTCGAATTCGCCAGTCATCACTAGCGCCGGGGGCTGCACCTGACTCAGCCTTGGGCCAAGTTCGGTCTCGGCATAAATTCGAAACACGTTGAGGAAAACACCGACGTCGGTTTCGAGTACCTGTCGCCGACGAGCTGCGACAACTTCGGGGCGACGTTGGACGAATTCTGGTGTGAACCAGCGCTCGACGAGCTGATCAAGCAGCGGCTCTACCCCTTTCTCCTCCATCGCTTCTGCCAATGCAATGACCTTTGCGCTTTCTGCTTCCGTACGCCCGGCCGTCGTACTCAAAAGACCCAGCGATAACACGCGTTCGGGATGAAGCAGCGCGTAGGCTGGCGCGATCATACCGCCCAAAGAGTGGCCAACTAGATGGGCGCGCGCTATTCCCAATTTCTCTCGCAAATCTTCAAGGTCGGCGACCAAATCATGGAGCGTGTAGGGTAACGCCGGCTTGGGTGAACGCGTGTGTCCGCGTAGATCGTAGCGCACACAGCGAAACGACGACTTTAGCCGTGTCACTACGCCGTCCCAGGTGTTTAGCGAAGCACCGACACCATGGATGAAGATGATCGGGGTTCCTTCACCTTTGACTTCATAATAGCAGTTAGTAATGTGTGCCCCCGACTGTTGTGGCAATCTAATCCCTGTTCTGTGAAGACCATCTTCGGGCAATGGCTTCGATATGCGCCGTACTCGTGCCACAGCAGCCACCAAGATACTTCGAGCTTGCGCTCGCGTATGTTTCCCACATCGATGCCGCAAACGACTCCGGATCTTCTGTATCCAAATCATCCAGGCCGTCGAGCTCTTCTGGTTCACGCGCCGATGTATTGGCGCACAAACCGAATATGCGCTCAGCCAATGATGTGCCGATGATCCTTTGCGTCTGCAGGCCCGCTGCAAAAACACGCGGGTGCACGCAGTTTACGCCATATCCGGTGGGCGGCTGGGCGACGGTCGCATCGATCTCTTCAATCACCTGGCGCAATGGCGTGCCATCCAGGAGCCTGCCATTCTTGCGAATCACAAAGCTCAACATGTATGGCTTTGCCGTTTGCGCCATAAGTGTAGCCAGTGCAAATGCCTCACCAAATGCCGGCAATGTCATCGCGATGAGTTGATCAACGTCGGTCTCGGCCAGTGCTTCGATTTGATAGGCATGAAATCTTTCCGCTTCTACCCGGCCTGGCGCCTCTTGCGGGCGATAGGCATCACCCTTCGGACCGACAATGGCGTCAACGAAGATGGGTGTGCGGTAGCACCATAGGACGCACAGATGTCTCGCATAAACGCCACATTGTCCTGATTGACAGCCTTGTTTCGAAAGCGTGATTGCGAGATCCGCTCAGCATTGGCGCGCCACGTTGCCGTTGCCGCCACCATGGGCAAACCGTATTTCTGACCAATGTCTAAATACTCCCTATGTGTTTCTTCCATCACGCGAGCGGATGCGGGATCGTAGATCAGACCCGCGTGTGCGATATGGGGATCAAACTCCACCGCCGGATCACGGCGCAGGCGCTCATACATCGAGCCCTCGCCGAGGATGGGCAACCCCGAGCGAACGACCGCCTGAAACGACACCGGGTGAGTGGTGGAATCGGGTGTCGCAGGCAGGTCAGGCATTATTAGTAAGCGTTTAGGTCTTGTAGTCCGGGCACTGCCGATCTAGTTTGCGCAGTAACGATTGCCATTCGGTAGATCCATCATAATTGTAATGCTCCGAACTGTACATCTGCTCCTGATAACGTGCGACGCGCTCGGGATCCATCAAGCGCATCTTGTCACCGGTATACATGACCTTGAGCTGTACAGAACAAGCCTGTCGCAGGAAATAGGCACGGAAGAATACCTCTGCCGCAGTGCGCCCCAGCGCGTAGTAGCCATGATTATGGGAGATTATGATGTCGTGATTACCTAACGTTTTCTTAAACTTCTCAGCAAACACGTCATCTTCGAAAAACTCGTAATCGATATAGGTTGTAAGGTGCATGAGATAAACAGCCGCCTGTGACAGTGGCAATAAGCCGCTCTCGGTGGAGCTGACCGCCATTACGTCTTCGCAGTGGGCGTGAATAAAAAAGTTCACCTCTGGCCGGGAGCCGAAAATCCAGTGCGACAAGTTCTTAACACCGTCATTGATGGGATTGACAGCGGCAGTCGCTACGCTGGGGATTACTCTATCGACTGGGTTTCCTTTGCCATCGATCTTTATGAAGTCGGAGGCCCGAATCTCTTCGAAGAAGATCCCATACGGGTGAATCAGATAGTGATCGGGTTCATCTTTGACGCGGGCTCCCACCGCCTGGTTGCTGAGATCGGTCATGGCATAGATATCCATAATGCGGTAGAGCGCCGCCAGCTCACAGCGCGTCTGCCACTCAGCATCAGACGCGATGTTCTCAGCCCGCATTGTCGTCAGATTTGCCATGTCTTCTTCTCCTAGGTAGTAAGTCACGTAGGGCATTGATACGTAATATCGCTGTTTGAATCAAGCGGATATTTGTTTATATTGGACACTTAACCTGCAGTCGGACCCTATGAGCGAACAGAAAGATCGTCATCAAACCATCGGGGTCACGCTGGTGATTACCCACAGTGACACCCTAAGCCACCGATAGACGCTGGTACACACGAGTGCCATGCCGGAGCAAAGAAGATCGAATGGGTAAAGCCCCGATGACCGAACTCAGACGCATACGGGATACCGAAATGAAAGGCCAACACATCGATATCGGGAAGCACTGAACACACGGCAGCAGTAGCCAGCAGCCGGTCGGAAACTACGCGCTTGCCAAAGCCAGCGCGAAAGGCGAGCGGGACCATCAGATGAGAAAAGATCGTTGGCACAGTCAAATCTTAAGGGCCTAGCGAAGCAGCATTAGGTGCTGTCCCTGAAATTTTACGCAAAAAAGTTTTTACCAACTTGCAGGACCTAGCCGTGGGTATTCATGCCAGTGTAAAGTATTTAGCCTGGTTACGAGAAAACTTTACAGGCGACATTGGGCAGACTGAGCAAACCTGGTTTACACTGGCCGCATACAACACCGGCTACGGCCATGTGCTCGATGCACGCCGGTTAACGGCAGAGTTAAAGCTCGATCCAGATCGTTGGTTTGACAACGTAGAACAAGCAATGTCGCTGCTTTCCAAGCCCAAGTACTACAAGCGGACACGTTATGGATATGTGCGCGGTGGGCAACCGGTCATCTACGTTCGAGAAATAAAGCAACGCTATGCCGCCTATGTACGCGCAGTGGCGCTATAATTTGCTCTCACCCTACAATGTTTCTATAGATGATGGACTCACGGGGTCAAAACGGTTTTCGTCTGCTATGGCCGGTTGTGTTTCTCGAACGTATGTTATCTGGGCACGAGCAGTCCAACCACGAGCTTGAGCAACTGATTCTCAAACGCGAGGAAGAGCATGAGCACATGACAACGGACTATCTTGACAAGAACCTGTTCTCGCTCAAGAGTCCTGCTGTCGATTGGCTAAAACGGAGCATCCACAAGTCGGCTATCGATTACTGTAAGCGCGCCGGTCAGGACTATCCCATCGACTGGTCATTACAGGGGTGGGCAAACGTAAATCGGCTTGGCGACTATCACGACCCCCACAACCATCCCTATGCCTACCTAAGTGGTACCTATTACGTCAGTGTGCCTGATTCTCGAGCACCACTTCGAAACCGCGCCGATGTGCGGCCGGGCTGCATTACGTTTTACGACCCGCGCAGCGCTGTGAACATGACCGCCATTAAGGACGACCCGCAGATCGAACCAGAGTTCACTGTTTCGCCGAAGGCTGGCATGATCCTCATGTGGCCAGCCTTCCTTATGCACTACGTACATCCCAATCTATCCGATGCGCTGCGTATCAGTATCAGTTTCAATCTCATTGTGAAGAATCCGACAGACTATTTGCCACAACAATAATAAATCGTATCTATCCTCTGTTTCACCCCACTTCGAAATTGCTGAGCTGCGCCAAAAACAACAGATGAATCAGTCCCAACGTGGCCGCAAGGTCCACGCTCCGGCCGCAAACGGACCGCCGCGCCGTGTATTCGCTATGGTTCTGATGGTGGTGAGCTCCGTGGCTATCAGCTTCGGTGGTCTTATTATCCGCAACATGGAAGATGCGGATTCTTGGCAGATTAATTTCTATCGATCAATAGCGCTGATGATTGCGGTCACAGTTATTCTTCTGTTCCAGTATCGAAAGTTGGCGATCACCCATGTGAAGGGTATCGGCCGATCCGGCGTCGTCGGCGGCGTTATGCTTGCCATAGCCGGCATTACCTTCCTGCAGTCGCTGACGCACACAACTGTCGCGAATACGCTGTTCATGTTGAGCGCGATTCCCTTCATCACGGCGGGGCTCGCTCGTGTCTTCTTAAAGGAAAGGCTACCCCCAGCAACTCTGATTGCGATGCTGACGGCGGCCATCGGTATTAGCATCATGTTGAGCGAGGGATTTGGAGTCGGATCGATCTACGGTAATGCAATGGCGCTGACGACTGCGTGCTGCTTTGCCTGTTTCGCGGTTATCGTTCGTCGAAACCGACAAACCGACATGTTACCGACGGTCCTAGTATCCGGGCTGGTTATTATGATCGTCACGTTATTCATGCGTATAGGGGATCTCGGCATATCTCTGCACGACTTGCTTTTGTGTTTCCTCTGGGGAGGCTTGCTTTCTGGAATCGCGAACTGGACTTTCATCGTCGCCGCACGCCATCTTGCTGCGGCCGAAGTCACGCTAATCATGCTCTTAGAATTTGCGCTTGGCCCAACCTGGGTCTGGTTGTTTGTCGGCGAAGAACCGTCTCGCTGGGCGTTATTCGGTGGGATCCTGGTTATCGCCTCAGTCGCAGTTCGCGCTCTTGTCGAGTTGCGTCTTTCAAAATAGACATTGAACTTTTATCAACGAATCACTACCCCAGACGTCACTTCGGGCTTGTCAACAATTTGAGGGGGGGTTGGGTCCACGCGTGGGTAGCCGGTAGCGGTCACGTGGATCGTCTTGCCATAAGACGCACCGCGCTGATCGCATAGCTGAAAAGACTGTATTTCGAAAGCAAGGGGTGTGCCATTGCTCGTGTAGACCAGCGCATCGGCCAGATCAGGATCTCCAACCTCCCCACGAGGGGTGTATGCGTAGTTGAGCCCCTGATGCACCCGCAGTACTTCTCCACTATCGTCAAGGATAATCCAACCCATATTCCAGGCGCCGGTGTTGGTATCACAAGCTGCAAACGAACGGTTGGCACGACAAACCGTGATGTTCTCTTGACGTTTGATCGCTTCACTGCGGGCGAAACGGAGGTCTGCTGCTAGCGCATTGGCTTCGGTCGCGAGTCGGTTGTCTTTAATGAAGTGCACCATATTTGGGGCCACCACGGCCGCCAAGATGCCGGCGATCGCTGTCACGACAATAAACTCTACCAAGGTGAAACCAGCATCGTCTTTTTGCGGACGATGATCGCAATTAAGACAGATCGTTCCCTCCTGCGATCCCTTAGCCATAGTCTTTCCGCCCCCGACAGATAACTCTTGCGCACCGCTTTCAAGATGGTCTATACAAGTAGCCCTGGCCGTGAAGTTCCTTCAGCCGCCCCTGGACCTACTGTTACCTTTATCGGCACCGCATCATCAAAGTTGAAGGTCTCACGACGATCATGTCAGAGAGCGATACAGCCTCTAGCAGGCTACTCAAACTCGTTCTTGGTAGCGTGCTAGCGCGGTAGAAGGATCTACCGCACATTTCTCAAACACCGAAGTGTTTGAGAAATGGAGCAAAGCAAAAAGCGTGGTGTTTTGCTTTGCGAACTGGAAAAGGCCATGGAGGGACTTTTTCGGCATGTTCCTAGTTATGTGCGTAGAATCCCTGAGTCAAAATTCTGACGCTCACTCATAGGAACGCGATTAACGCTGGTGTAGGCGCACCAACACCGGAGGCACATGTCCCTAGCCAGCTATGTAGCATTTATCGCTTCGAACCGACGATTTGTCGTATTCGGTTTCCTGATGACATTCGCGTCCAGCTTTGGACAAACCTATTTCATCGGCATCTTCGGCCCCGCCGTACAAGCAGAATTTGCGCTATCGCATACGGCCTGGGGCACAATCTATATGATTGGCACACTCGCTAGTGCAGCGATACTTCCCTGGTCTGGTAAGTACATAGATCGGATCGACTTGCGCCAATACACGTCAATCGTATGTGTATTTATTGCCTTCGCCTGTCTTTTTATGTCTCAGGTCTCGAGTGCGATTATGCTGGTAATCGCTATTTTCTTGCTCCGTCATTCAGGCCAAGGACTGATGAGTCATACCGCCATCACTAGCATGGGTCGCTACTTTCATGCCCATCGCGGACGCGCTATCGCTATAACCACGCTCGGATTCGCGGCCGGTGAAGCACTGCTGCCGTTCGCAGCCGTCGTTGCCATCGCAGCCGTTGGTTGGCGTTGGTCCTACGGTCTGGTTGGTATTCTGCTAACAATCGGCTTAATACCAACGGTGCTGTGGCTGTTGGTTGGGCATGGCGAACGCCATCGTGCCCACATCGCACGACAACCGGATAAAGAAACCGAGACACCAATAAATAAACGTGCCTGGACCCGGACCGAAGTGTTGCGGGATATTCGCTTCTACATGATCTTGCCGGGGACAACTGCCCCCTCTCTAATTCTTACCGCGATGTTCTTCCATCATCTAAATCTGGCCGACGCCAAAGGATGGTCGCATGTTTGGATCACAGGAAGTTATGGCATATATGCGGCGGCGACGATCCTAACGTCACTCGTGTCGGGTTCACTGATTGATCGGCTGGGAGCAGTGCCGCTGGTACGCTTCATGTTAGTACCACTCGCCGCTGGCATGGTGGTGGTGTCGGTGTTTGATCACCCATTAACTGCTTGGATTTATTTGATCCTAGCGGGCATCAATGTCGGTATTGCCCATACTGCCGTCTCAGCCATGTGGGCCGAGATCTACGGCGTCGCTAATCTGGGCGCAATCAGGAGTGTCGCAACGTCACTAAGCGTATTGGCGTCGGCGCTGGGGCCGGTAACCGTCGGCGGATTGATGGACTTAGGCGTATCAATCGAACGTACCTGCCTTCTGTTTGCAGCCTATACGGTCACCGGTACAGTACTAATGGTCATCGCGTTCGCGCGTAGTCCGCGCTCTCGCTTCGGCGACCAAAGAGGTTGAAGAAGTCAGGTTGGCCGCACGGGGTTTCTATTGCGCCAAAGAATACCCCCGGCGATGGCCGCTGGTAATGTCAGCAGGATTCCTATAACTCCAAACCAAAGCGGTGTGCCTCCAATGAACCAAAGACCAAGGACGACACCGAAGAGTCCGACGCAAGCCGCGTTCAGCAGCGGTGCCGCATCGGCGAACTTCGCAGCCACATATCCACCAACCACAGTCCCAAACAGACCCAATAACCCGCCGAGCAATAAATATTTGGGTTCTTGGAAAGTATTTTCAATAAGCTGTCTCGCCTCATCCTCGGGAAGGTCTTCAATCGTAGCACCTATACCAAGGAAGCTCATGATTGCCATCATGGCCACGAATGTAAACCCAAGGTCAGCAGCAATACCTAAGATTACTGCCTTAACGTCAATACCTCTAAACATGAATCAGTTACTTCTTAGCCGATCGAAATAGTTTTAGGTACTTGCTGAGTAATGCAGTGTACACCGCCACCGCCTTTAGCCAAGGCCCGTGCACTTATGCCAACCACCTTTCACTCCGGAAAGGTGTTACGAATTATCGAGAGTAGTGTACCGTCCTGCCTCTTATCATCCGCCAGCGGCATCATTACACCGTCGTTAGCGATGTAAAAGTTGATGTGCGCGACATCTAACGCAAGTGTAAATTCAATGATATTTAACTACTTACCGTTCGCATCTGACTCGGATAATAGCGTTTGCTTGGCCGTCTCACAAATTCCATAATTCGGATCAGACTAGTCAGCGGTCATATGCAGCATTACGGTTGCTGGAGAAACAAAGACACACATACCATCTACGTGGCCGTCCGTGATCGGGTCGGAAAATCCTATCCTTGAAGTCGCCAAGCGTTGATCTTAGGGGCTGCAGACTACGATCTCACATAACGATTCAGTCAACATCATCGTGAACGCTTATCTTGATGCTGAGGAGTGACAATTTCAGTGCGCGGTAGCCACAAAAAATTGCGGCGGCGAAGAAGATAAATACTAGTGGCCCCCAAAATAGGTAATTTGTCATCGTGCGATCGCCACTAAAATGTGCGACCGCTTGCCACACGCCCAACAGTGCATAAAGGCTGAACGCGAAACACACGCCGGCTATTATCGCATACAGCAATACCTTCATGCCGTTCTGACGACGCCAACTAGCCAACATTAAAGGCTGCCCGTTCCCAACGACAGAAGTCACCACCGTTATCCAAGCGTCTTTCGGGCATTGACGATCTTATTCAACACGACTGGTAGGGCTTGGTCATACACGTCGGCGATTGTTGCGCCGTAACGTTTCTTGATGGCTGCGATGAGTGCAGACTTGCCGCCGGCAAATGACTCCCAGGCGGCGAGTCTGGATCGATCGCGAATGAAGCTGAAGTAGGGATTAAGCTTGAAACAGTTCTGCCAGATATCCTCGATCAGGCTGGCTTGTGTCCTGCTGCGATCGTTTCGCACTTGCGTGGTATCGCCATATTCGACTCTGAGCTTCGTGGTGTTTTTGAGTTCCCTTTCATAGTTATCGTACGCCTGTGGATCTTTCCTAAGCTCATGAATGTGAGCAATCATTTCATCGAATTCTCTCTGTTTCGCAGCCCGCCCCTCAAGCTCTGCCGGGGTTAGTAGACGCTTTTGTTCTTCGCCTGCATCGCTTTCGCGCTCCTTTGGCTCGTCTGCACGTATGCGTCGATACGGGAGTTTCTTGACTAACTGCGGATTGCTTTTAACTACGTGGTGCCAGAGATAACTGAGAAACATACCGACTATCCCGCCGGTCAGCATACCAGCCAATATATATAGCAGGGTGCCGCGACCCAAGTATAAACCGATCGCAATCAGACATAGGCAGATAAAGAAAGCCCACACAACGGACAGCGGCGTGCCAAATCCTGCTTGAGATTTGAGACTTGCTATCGATATTCGCATTAGTTGACCCGACGGGATGAATGTGGACGCCCCGAAGCTCCTATTGTAGACCGGTAGGCAAAGCCTTCCGTGCACTTGGTAAACCTCCATGCTGTGTCTAAGTGTAGTCGACGGAACCAACGCGCTCCGCTTAGCCCGCCTACCCTGGAAATGACGGTTCAGTGTCGATAAGTGTCGGACCCGAAGAGGAAGCTACTCGTACCCTGGCGTTAGCCCTATGCGAACACCAGGCTACGAGGTCTGGGGAATTACGGTTTCTACCCGCGTCTTGACCGAGTTAGCGATAAAGCAATTTTCGTGGGCCTCATGATGCATGTTCTCTAACTCGCCGCGCGTAGGTTCAGAGTCTGCAGAGAACTTGATTTGCGGTTGCAGGGTAACCCTGGTTATCGCCAGTTTCGAATCGGCACCTTTTTCCAAGATACCAACTGCGTTGTCGATATAACTGTCGACTACGAACCTTCGCTTGGCAGCGATTACTAGAAACCAAAGCATGTGGCAGCTGGATAGTGACGCAACAAACGCCTCTTCGGGGTCGACATTTGCCGCCACCGACATCGGTACAGGCACGACATGAGGTGACGATGAGGCGGGAACCTCAGCCCCGCCATCGAACGCCCAGATATGGCCGCGACTGTAGTTGTTGCTGAGAAAGTCTTGACCATCACGTTGCCACTTGATCGTAGCCGTGTATTCCGACATGGCCGTATCTCCAGGAAATTAACCGAGTACTGAAAAACTACTCTCTTCGTTGATCTCTCGGCGCCGAGAATAGAAACCGACATCTATATTTCGATCGACGTGTTTCATGTGAAACTGGACCGGATCGATATCGTGATCGCGTTCTGCCTCACAAGCCTCGATAAGCTCGCACATCATCGCCCCCGCCACCGGGGCATTTTTGAACTGATTGCCGCTGGTGCCCACCGCCATGTAGAAGCCACCCAAATCGGACTTATCATAGATCGGTATCCAGTCGTCGGTAACATCATAGAGATCGACTACCCCTTTCATTTGGCTTGGGATGCCCAGAGTCGGAATGCGTTGAGCAACACGGTAGGCCTGTGTTCGCCACTGCTCGGTAAAGTCCTTGTTGTAATCGTCAGGGTCTACCCACTCGCGCTCATCACACTCGGGGTCCTCGCTACCGATCAATATGTGGTTCCCTAGCTCTGGCCGGTAATAGCAAGCGATATCTCCATCCGAAATCACTAATCCATCGCGTTCGAAATCGAATCCGGGTGGGGAAGGCACGTGTACCACCTCTTGGCGCAGCGCGCGAGTCTTTATATTCATACCCTCTTCCACGCCCGCCATTCGATTGATCTTGTAGGAGTGCGGACCAGCAATGTTGACGACTACTGGTGAGTCAATGGTGTCACCGGATTTAAGGGTCACACCGCAGGTGCGGCCGCTGCTTTGCCGAATCTCTGTGACCTCCCGATTGAACAAGAAGGTTGCGCCCTGCGCTTCGGCGGCGCGCTGGACATTGTGTGTCGCGAGCTGTGGGTCACTGATATAACCCGCGCACGGGAAGAGTACGGCACCCGTCAATTCCTCGTCACTTGGTGTGCCGAAGTCGGGATCATCCAGACGCTTGGCAGGGCCGAAGCGATGCAAGTCATAAATCGGCAGGCGCTGCTTGATCTGTTCCGGTGTCATGTCGTGCCACGGTATGCCGAGCGCGTCCATGTGTGCACAAATGGGCTTTAGATAGCTATTGAGTTCGGTCTTCATGACCAGCGCGCCGGTCTTGTGGAACTCAGCTAGACCGCGCTCATCTTCAACGCCTATGTAGTTGGCCCAATCTTCCCAATAGAAGAAGCCCTCGTAGGCCATGGCGGCACCGTCCAGCGTCGAGTAGTGCGTGCGGATGATGGCGCACGATGCGCCGGTAGATCCGTAACCCGCTGTCGGCAACTTATCGATGTTGAGCGTGCGCCAACCCTTACGGGAGAGCTCATAAGCTGTACAGGCGCCGATTATACCGGCGCCTATTATCACTGCATCATACTTGTCGGCCATTTCTACTCTCCCTGCTCCACGAGGCGATGCTGTCGTTATCGTCGTCGATATTGCCGATTATATAAACATGCCGTCATAGACGGCGAAAGCTTTCTTCGATGCTGGGCAAGGAACTCGACATCGGCGTCTGCGATGCACAGTGGTGGCAGCGGAACCCGCGCATTGGCAAAGGTATTTACTGCAACTCGACGAAGGCGAGAGCGATCCGTATCTACGCGCACACAGGCTTGATGGACGACCATGCTATCGGCATCGTCACATTCGGTGGTCATCGCCACCGCGTGAACCAACCCCCGTATGACCCCGCTACCCGGCACCTGCGTGGGTGACTTCGTTAAGTGGCAGGCGTCGAGCGCATCACGTCGGTTATCAATACCAGTCTGTAATTGTCGTGCCGTCACTCGGCAATGCGTAGCTGGGTTGCTCCAATATTGAATGTGGTTGGCTTGTTGTGTTCCGGGTGGTAATTCACGCGCTGTCGTACGAAGTCCTCGGTTGCAGCGAGACCGTGCCCCTCCGAGTACGCCCAAGTCCTGATCAGGTGCGGCAGTGGCGCGCCGGGGCGCAGGACATGTGGGCATCGCGAAAAGAAGGTTTCTCGGTACGGACGATTATGGCCAACAAGCCGATTGGCGTGGTCGAACACGACAGCAGCAAGCGGGATACGGTGGAGACAGGCAAGCAGTGGTAGTTGCGCATCAACTGCTTCTCGTGGTCGATCTGGCTGTCCCGCAATCAAAGAATCTAGCGATACACCCGTCAAATTTGCGAATTTGATTAGCATGTCGTAGGGAGCCTCTGACCGTCCGATCGCGTTCGCTTCACCCGCAACTCCTGGTAGTCGGCATAAAGCTCGTGATTGAGACTGCGGATCTTGAGCGGCACTTGTTTGAAGCGTCCCAGCCAAATTCGGTCGCCTAAGATCAGATGATTAAGTGTTCCGTGAATGGAGTGAAAAAGACACCGCGCGCTCTCTTGCGCTGTGCATCGGATAGTCGATCGCAAACGGTGTAAAGCCGCTCGTTCATCCAACGATTGTAGGCGGCCATCGTCCGAGCTTGATTGGTCCGCATGAGTGCTCCTTGCTTGTCAAAGATTAATGTCCGTGCACGATCTAGCTTTCTGCGCTATCCGTGGCGATGGTGCGAAGGAACTTGAGCGCCTGGGTCAGTACATCTTCATCCTTTGGATTCACGGTATAGACAACGTAGGCCGGTCGGCGCGCCGTTTCGGCGCCACTAACCAGGTGCAGTTGGCCTTGTTTTATGAGTGGCTCAACCATGCGCAATGGAAAATACCCAGAGCCGCCGTTTTCCAAGATGTAGTACAGCCCGAGACTACCAAGCCCCACCGAAACCGCTGGGGTATCCATGTCTGGGAACATTTCGCCATGTTGGGCACGAAACACGTAGCCCCAATCTACGAATACATAGTCCTCGACCCACCCCGCCGTAACATTGCGTTTATCGCTCGATACCAACACCAGCGTTTCTTCGAACAGAGCCTCAATCACAAGGCCGGGCGTCTGCCGCGGTTCATACATCACCCCGATATCGAGCAGGCCATCCGATAACTGCCTCATGAGGCTGTTGGAATAATCGGCCTCCACGCACAATGCGACCGTCGGTAGTTGGCGTCGCATAATGGGGATCCACTTAAGAATCAAGCGCTCCCACAGACTCACCTGCGCCCCTAAGGCAAGAACAGTACGAAATCCCTCCGGCAGGGTGATTTGTTGGTGCGCCTGTTGCTATAGACGCTCAAGCCCGATTGCGTAACGACGAAAGTGCTGGCCGGCCGAGGTGAGCTCCACCCCCGCGTGACTGCGGGTAAATAATGGGCGGTCGAACTGCTCTTCCATGGTCTTCACGCGGGCGCTAACGGTGGACTGCGCCACATTTAGGTTTTTGGCGGTCTGGTTGAAGTTGCCGCAGGCAGCGATCTCCAAAAACGTGCGTATATGGTCGATTTTCACGACGTTGGGTGACCCATTGGCGCTGGTTAGTTATCGGATTTCTCGATAGTTATGCATCATAAAAAGTCGCTTTTCAAATAGCCCTGCCCTTACGATACTTGTACCAAGATGCCACGCTACGACCAAACCCAAAGAAATCGGCCCATGGCCGGGATCGCCACTCTTGTCTTCGGTTTGTTCATGTTCTCGTTCCAGGATGTGATCATCAAGGCGTTCAGTGATCAGTACTCGGTACTGCAAATCGTTTTTATACGATGTTCGGTGGCGCTGGTACCAATTGTTATTGCCATTCTCTGGATATCGGGTTGGCGCGGGTTCGTCGCCTACGAGCCACGATTATTATTACTAAGAGGGTTGTTCGGATTCTTATCCTACCTGGGTTACTACTTGGCGATTGCCGCACTGCCATTAGCGGAGGTAGTGACCATTGTATTCTCGGCGCCGATCTTCATCACCGTGTTGTCGGTTGTACTGCTCAAGGAAAAGGTGGGAGCTAGAAGATGGTCGGCAATCTTGGTGGGCTTCTTGGGCGTGGTAGTCGTCGTTGGTCCCAGTGGCCAGATCGCCGATCTCGCGGTAATTCTCGCACTGCTCACAGCGCTTACTTACGCGCTGATGAGCATTGTAACCCGTTACGTCGGCGCATCTGATGCGCCATGGACGATGTCGTTGTACTCTGTGGTTGTATTCATTCTTGGTAGCGTTGTTGCCAGTCTATTGGTCGCAGTTTTCGAACCCGCCTTCAACACTGAAGATCCGTCTCTGCAATTCCTGCTTCGTCCGTGGGTGGTGCCTACCACAACCGACTTGCTACTGATGATATTTATCGGCCTGAACTGGTCGGTCGGCAGCTATTGCCTCGCCAAGGCCTACTCGGTGGCGCCGGTGAGTGTGGTCGCCCCCTTCGAATACACCTACATCATTTGGGCTGTACTGTTCGGGTACTTGATCTGGTCGGAAGTGCCAGCGGTCACGACCTTTGTTGGTTTGGGACTTCTAATTGGTAGCAGCCTATATATCCTGCGAAGAGAGCTTCGCACGCGGGATCAGAACACGGAAAGCGAGCTCGCACCGCGGCCGGCCGCTTCTACGCGCCAAGCCGATGATCCGCCGGTGAAGGCGGCCGGCGGCTAGCTTCCTATATTAGGGGTCTGGCCCGGATATCGATGTCTGCTCCGTGGGAACTACCAGTTGGGCGGTACCGACCTTTTTTAGAACTCCACCGATCCGTCTGATCGGCTCTGAGTCATAGAAACGCACAAATTCTGATTCCATGCCTTGGGGTGTGAGCCAGCGTTTATAGATCCGCAGATCCTGTCCGCCACTTTCCGTAACTCGGATTACGTAGACAGTAAGCGTATCGCCGGCGATTCTGGCCCATATGAAAGGATCGCCTTTGAGCAGGTTCATTGGCCCGGCGTGGCCGAACAGATCCCGGCGCATCGCTGACTTATAAATGTTCTTGCGATTTGTAGGTATGAAGGTAATAGATAACCCTTTTTGTTTGCTACGACCGTCGGTCTTCGATATTTCCGCTTCCCACTCAACGACGAACCCTTTCTTGGCGGGTTTGATTGCTACACTCATCGTGCGTTTCGACACTTCGCCCTCGGGGATCGACGTAGATTCGCCCCGATAGCTACCGAAAAAGCGCTCAAATGGTGCGCCCGCATGTGCGACAGGATGAATCAGTGCGAGCACTAACCCGAAAATTATGAGCCGAATTGCAGGTCGTAAGGAAATTGGATGCATTTTCATTTGTTCAATTGGCCTGGTTTTCGCGCGCACACTTTCTTTAGACCGCATAACATTCCCGTTGCCTTCACGCCCGGTGTTGGCCCTATCGATAAAGAAGGCCCGTAGGTAGTTTGAGGGAACTGGTTCATGAAAGTTTCGCCAACAAACACGACAATGTTGCTAATTCCTGCTTGGAGAAATGGTCGGCAAAATTTTCCTTAAGTGCCTTGGCGTAGGGTAACCACATTTTTTTCAACATTCTTTTTCCATTCGCGGTAATTACCACGTAGGCACCACGTTGGTCCTCTGGACAGGCGTCACGCCGAACCAAATCATCCTTTTCTAACCGATCGACCAGGCGCGACAGGTTGAACTTGCTGAGCAACATTCTCTCACCGATCTCGAATTGCCGCATCCGCCTATCCGGCCGCTGATAAAGCTCGAATAACACGTCATACCACGTGAGTGGCGGTAGTCCCTTGTTTTTCAGCTCGCCCTCGATTTTCTCCAATAAGACCTTCTGCGCCCTTAATAACCGCACCCACGTCGTGATTGCGGCTTGGTCTATCTCTCGGCTCATCCTCGCAACATATCAAATACTAGTTGTAGTTGCAACTACTATATGCGCCAATGAGTATAGGGTTGCATCTGCAACTTCTTTTAATCCATACATTCAAAGGAGATTTGACCTGGTCAAAACCATTACACGTGATGGTATTAAGCGCACCTCGACAACAGCGATCCTATCATCTTGGTTGAGGCGTTGCCGCGGAAGTACTACCGCCATACGCATTTGCCGGGAGCCAGGCATTTACCTTACGAACAAATCTATGAGCTGGCACCCAAGGTATTGCCAAACAAGGATGACTTTATCGTCGTCTATTGCGCTAGCACGCCGTGCAAAAATTCGACGGAAGCGTCTCATACTCTTGTGAAACTCGGCTGTAGCAACGTTGCTGAATATATCGAGGGCAAACAGGATTGGATTGACGCCGGACTGCCGACGGAGTCCGGACTTTGGGCTTGAAGTGCCACGGGTGTGCCCCTGTGGCGAGGTACATCCTATGCTCACTCGTTAGAGTCGTGGATATCTCAGACCCCAGTTCTTCGAACTATACTGATATGAACACTAATTTCATCGGGAGAATTAGACCATGTATGGCGTAGTTCGAATATGGTTGTGTGCGTCCGTCTTTCTACTTAACGCGTGTACGAGTGGAAATGAAGCACCGGAAGAACATGTATGGCAAGACCAAACCGAGGTCTTAGATCAGGTCAGGCAGGTCGAGCAAATGTTACAAGATGCTGATGCCAAAAAACGGCTGGAATTAGAGCACCAAACCGACTAGCCAGCCTCGCTGGGTCCGTCGAAATAGATCTTCCGATCCTCGGCGGTCAGAAGACCCCCACCCCGCAAGTTGTGCTTTGAGATGCTCGACGAGTTACCTCTATCCGCCGAGCATCTCAATTGCTGCCCTACTTCTTCCTCTTTGCTGCCTTCTTGCGGGCCCGTGCCGATTTCGCTTTCATGGCCTTAATCTCCCTGGCCGTCTTTGCCTTAAGCCGTCTGGCTTCTTTCGTCGCTCTGAGCTTGATTCTCTTAGCTTCTTGGTTTGCTCTCGCTAAGATTTTCTTGGCCTGTGTGGTTCAGCTCTCTTCTGCGCCAGTGATTTTGCAGCTTTTCTTCGCTTCTTTGCCATTACGTACTCCTTCGCATTGCGGTTAGAGGCTAAACAACAAAAAAGGGGCTGAGCCCCTAGGTACTACTACCAACAAAAAAGACAGCCATAGACCGTCTTATCGCTGACTCTATACAGATACGAACATTTGTTGAGAAACGCTCCTCTGCAGTTTCTTGCTGGTTTTCATCTGCCTCAGCTAGTTTCCCGCATGATTAACATAAATTTTACTAACAATTCTGCAAATAGTAAATTATCTCTATAATTTTTCATCCAAAAATCAATTCGCTGATCAATCCCGACAGGATCAATCAAATAAACTACCAAACTATAGAAAGTCCATCATAAATTCCCTTTCCAAAAAATTACCTTAGCCTCACGTCACGTTAGCCTACGCGCTACGAAAACGTGCTAGGCGCGCGAATAGGATTGCTGCGAACGGCAGCGCGAGACCGATTAAGACCTGCAAGATGAGAAGATCACCGAGCTGACTGTAGTCTGCCGCCACTTGCACCGCATCGGCAGCGCGATCACGGATCTCACGCGTGATAATAAAAATCCGATTCAAGTACTTGGTACCGAGCTGACTTAAAGAAAGTGCCAAATTCGTGAATGAGGCCATAACCGCGAAATAGGTGGCCCTCAAATTTGCAGGTGCCGAGTTCGCGATCCAAGCAAGCATTGGAATCATGGCAATCTGTCCAAGCGGTGACTCCAAGGCAGTATCGATTAGAGCGATGAATCGCGCGTCCACCACGCCACCAGTCCTTGCTGCGGTCCACTCGTGCAGCCCGTAGTACATACCGACAATCGGCAACGCGAGCACAAAGGCGGCAATAGTGAGAGCGCCCACCACGTAGGCGATGGAACGCTCGGCCATGAAGCGGCGGAAGATAAACATGCCAGCAAGTGTAAGTACGCTTCCGATGAGCGAAAGCACTGACAGGAACTGCTGATCGAACCTGAGCTTGTCGATCATCCACCACGTAGCGCCGGGACCGGGCGTGGGGATGGCACGAAAGACAAAGATTACGATCGCGGTACCGACGAGCGTCGCGCGCGCGTCGGGCTCAAGCTCGCGCGTGAGCCGTCAATCAGGAACACGACGATCGCCATCGAACCAGCGAAGACGATCTCCTCGTTGTAGGGTAAAGGGTTGAGGCCGACGGTAAGCGTGAAGACTACGAACAACAAACTCCCGCCTAGAATCCACCAGTTAGGGGCTGGCCGTTCCTCCGGCTCAGCAACCATTCTCTGCACTTCTTCGCGACCATACCCTTGCCGCAGCAGTCGCCGGTTGTCGCGTGCCTTCATCGCCCCAGCGAACACCACGCCGAACACCGAGATCGCAGGAATCGCCAGCGCAATCAGGTACACGTTGCGATGGATCCGCGCGATCTCGTCCGGCGGTAGCCCCCGCACATCGCTGAAGACGTAGATGTTGATAAGCGCCACTCGCACACCGCCGCCCGGTTTCGGGATCGCTACCCGTTTCACCGGCTTCGGTCTGTAGGTGCCTGTTACGAGCTGTTCCTTGATCGCCGGCCAATTCGCTTGTAAGTAAGCTTTCAACGCTGACACTGTCATCTTATCGATGCCGGGGCCGCCTTTATTCCTCACCACTCGCGCATAGGCCTTTTGCATGTTCTCGCGTGCGACCACACGCTCCATTAACTGCTCTCCCTCAGGGACAGCGGTGCGTTTAACGTTTGATCGTCTTGGTGTACTCATCACCAACCTACCGTGTTCCGCACGGCTCGCTACGTGTGAGCTCGACACATGGCAGTATCAACTTCTACCCCTCGGAACGATTCACCGTTAACGTCGCTATTTCTTCACTTCAAGTTCGGCCCTTCGGTTGTGGTCGGCAACCTTAATATGGCCTCGGCTGACTTCTGCGTACCCATCGCAACACCTGTCGATGCCACTAGCCCAAGGCAGATACACAGATCTCCCAGGGTAATGCGCGCGACCTTCACACTTATACCCGCCGCATCTACGTTTAACCGTTCCGTGTAGGTATAGGGCTTTAGCGTTATTTGCCTTCTCACCCTGATTAAACGCCTCGTAGGCGATTCCTGTTCGTCGGATCAGTGCTTTGCTCACCGCTTCCTTCAGACATCACCTCACGATGACCGCCCTTGCGGTTCAGCTAGGGGTTCCCCTTACCGGGCCCCCGTGGACTTACACCACCTAGTCCCTTATCTAACCTCCTTGGTTAGATCAAGTAGCGCCATTCACGGCGCTGCGCGCCATGCCTGGCGCACAAATAGAAAAAGCCCCCTTTGGGGGCTTTCTCAACGTCCATGTGAAATGCGTTCCTTATCTGACCGTAATATTCTGCAATGAATCTCCCAACTGCTTTCCCCTAGCACTTTTACTTTCAAGCTTAAACCGCAATCGCAAGTCGTTAACCGAATCTGCATTCCGCAGTGCTTCGTCGTACGAAATGCTGCCTTTTTCATGCAGATTGAACAGTGACTGGTCGAATGTCTGCATACCCGACTCGGTGGACTTGGCCATCAGCTCTTTGATGCCACTAATCTCACCCTCCAGAATGAGATCAGCGATCAGTGGCGAGTTGATCATTATTTCAACCGCTGGTATCCGTCCCTTACCCTCCTTAAGCGGGATTAGGCGTTGCGAAATCACGGCCTTTAGGTTTAACGACAAGTCCATCAGCAGCTGATCGCGCCGATCGGCTGGAAAGAAGTTAATGATGCGATCGAGCGCCTGGTTGGCGTTGTTCGCATGCAGTGTCGACAAGCACAAGTGACCGGTTTCAGAGAATGCAATACCATAATCCATGGTCTCGCGCGATCGGATCTCGCCGATCAGTATGACATCGGGGGATTGGCGCAGCATATTCTTTAGCGCCGTCTCAAACGATTCTGTATCGACACCAACTTCGCGTTGCGTAATGATGCAGTTTTTGTGCTCGTGTACGAATTCGATCGGATCTTCAATCGACACGATATGACCGTAACTGTATTCGTTGCGATAACCGATCATTGCCGCCAACGAGGTCGATTTACCTGAGCTGGTGGCGCCGACGAAGATCACCAGTCCACGCTTGGTGAGCGCGATCTCCTGCAATATCTTAGGTAGATGGAGCTCATCGAATTGGGGAATACGGGTTTCGATGGTGCGTAACACCATACCCACGCGTTGCTGTTGCATGAAGACGTTTACGCGAAAGCGGCCAATACCCTGGGGGGCAATAGCGAAGTTACACTCGTTGGTAGCTTCGAACTGGCGCCGCTGCTCTTCGTTCATGATGCCATAGGCGAACGCGCGTGATTGGTCTGGCAGTAGTGGGTGCTTGGTGACCGGCATGACTTTACCGTCGACCTTGATACTAGGCGCGACGCCGGCTGTAATAAAGAGGTCGGACGCCGCTTTGTGCTTCATCAATTTCAGCAGATCGCTAAAGACCATTTTAGCGCTTCGCCCCGAAGGCCGCCGGACTACTGCCACCCGCCGCCGCAGCGCCGGCTGGACCGGCAGCAGCAGCTGCCATGGCGCTACTAGTGAACTGGTCCTTATTTGCCGCCCTGGTGCGTGCCTCGTCCATAGATACCTGGCGATTGCGGACAAGCTCTTGCAAGCATTGGTCAAGGGTCTGCATGCCTTCGGCCCGACTCGTTTGAATCACCGAATACATCTGCGCGACCTTGTTCTCACGGATCAGGTTGCGGATCGCGGGCACGCCGATCATGATCTCATGCGCGGCTACACGACCACCGCCTATCTTCTTCAACAGTGTCTGCGATATCACCGCTCGCAGTGACTCCGATAACATGGCGCGGACCATGTCCTTCTCAGCCGCCGGGAACACATCGACCACACGATCAATGGTCTTGGCGGCGGAGCTCGTGTGCAGCGTGCCAAACACCAAGTGGCCGGTTTCCGCCGCGGTGAGGGCAAGACGGATAGTCTCGAGGTCGCGCATCTCGCCCACCAGGATAACATCTGGGTCTTCGCGTAGGGCCGAGCGCAGCGCTTCGTTAAATCCGTGGGTATCGCGGCCAACTTCACGTTGGTTAATCAGGCAATTCTTACTGATGTGCACAAACTCGATCGGATCCTCGATCGTCAGAATGTGCTCGTGTCTATCCTCGTTGACGTAATCAACCATCGCTGCCAGTGTCGTCGATTTGCCCGAGCCAGTAGGCCCGGTTACCAACACGATGCCGCGTGGCTCATTAGAGATATCTTTTAATATAGCCGGGGCGTTGAGTTGCTCCAGCGTCAATATCTTGGTCGGGATGGTTCGGAATACTGCACCAGGGCCACGCAGCTGATTGAACACATTGACACGAAAGCGGGCGATCTTAGGCAGCTCGAAGGAGAAATCGGTTTCGTAAAACTCCTCGAAATCCTTCTGCTGCTTGTCGTTCATGATATCGTAGATCATGTTGTGGACGGTGCGATCATCGAGCGGATCAACATTGATACGTTTGATTTCACCATCCACACGAATTAGGGGTGGCAACCCTGCCGACAAATGCAGGTCGGAAGCATTGTGTTTATGCGCGAACGCTAGTAGTTCAGCGATATCCATCAAGATCTCCTGAAATGCGATTCTCAGGCCGCGGGGCGACGTTTCGTGCCTGAAACTTAGGGCCTTGAACGTCTGACGTAACTTTTAGTATAACCCCCGGCGAAAGACAAACAAGTGGATCGGGGCGTTTCTGCGCCCCAGAAATGGCCCGATCGAGATCACTGAACCCTTTTAGCCGAGCCAGTAGCACTTTAAACTGGTGCCTGCGGCCGGCTAGGCCGAGGTGAGGCAAGCATGGATCAAGCGATGATCGGGTTTATCGGTGCCGGCAACATGGGCCGCAGCCTGGCTGGCGGCCTACTCAAAAGCGGCTGGGACCGGCAAAGACTCGTGCTCGCCGATGCGGTGCCCGAGACACGCCAAGTGGTGGGAAATCTGCTCGGACTGACGGTGTACGCCGACAATAACGAAGTCGCCGATCGCGCCGATGTGCTCGTACTAGCCACCAAACCGCAGCAAATGCGGGCGGTGTGTAAGGGCGTGGCGCCGGCGGTTCAGAGCCGAAAACCACTCATTGTGTCGATCGCCGCCGGTGTGCGTATCAAGAATATTGAAGATTGGTTGGGCGGTAATCTGCCAATCGTGCGGGTGATGCCCAACACCCCGGCCCTGGTCAATTCGGGTGCGTCGGCGTTGTTTGCCAACCCGCGGGCCTCTGACAGGCAGCGTGAACTGGCCGAATCGATCCTGCGTACCGTGGGCGTAGCTATCTGGCTTTCTAGCGAGGACCAATTGGATGCAGTCACCGGTGTATCGGGTAGCGGCCCGGCCTACTTTTTCCTGGCGATGGAGGCCTTAGAGCAGGCGGCGGTGGAGCAAGGGCTGGATGCGGCTATCGCGAGACTGCTGGCGGTAGAGACCGCGTTTGGTGCTGCCAAGATGGCGCTTGAGAGCGGCACAGATCCGGCCGAGCTGCGGCGCAATGTCACCTCGCCAGGTGGTACTACCGAACGCGCCATTGCCAAATTGCAAGACGGTGGATTCGAGCGCCTGTTCAAGCAAGCGGTAGCGGCGGCGACTGCGCGTTCACGCGAACTTGCCGACATGCTGGGAGGAGAATAGCCGTGGGCACAAACCCGATTAGTCAGGGCCTGGTGTTTCTGGTCGATATTCTACTGGGGCTCTATATCCTGGCTGTTCTATTACGGTTCTTGTTTCAGGTGGTACGGGCTGACTTCTACAACTCGTTCTCGCAGGCGTTAGTAACCATTACCAACCCAACGTTAGCGCCGCTACGACGCGTGATCCCGGGATTTTACGGAATTGATGTGGCCGCCATTGTATTGTTGCTAATTCTACAGTGCCTAAAGAATTTCATAATCTGGCTCATTCAAGGCGTCCAACCGAAGGTTATGGGACTAGTGGTGGTATCGGCGGCCGATTTGCTTCAACTCACGCTTTGGGTGTTTATTATGGCTATATTTATCCGCGTGATATTGAGTTGGGTGTCTCCGTCCGCAGCGCGTCAACACCCCGCGGTCGGTCTACTGAATAATCTGACCGACCCCCTGATGCGACCGGCTCGACAGATGATCCCACCCATGGGTGGGATCGACCTCTCTCCCATTGTCGTCTTTATATTATTGTATCTAACGATAATATTGCTCGTTAAGCCGCTGTTGCGGTTTGGCTACGGGCTACTATAGGTCATTCGTCATTACATGCCGTGGTGTCGGTGGCAAGATCAGGATTTAATCCTACAAGCACAGATCCAACCGCGCGCGAGTCGCGACGAATTTGCTGACATTGTGGGTGATCGTCTAAAGATCCGAATCACCGCGTCGCCAGTAGATGGCCGGGCCAATACCCACCTGATTGCCTTCTTGGCAAAACAGTTCGGCGTTGCCAAGAGCGCAGTAACATTGTTACAGGGCGAGAGAGGAAAAACCAAAGTGATTCGCGTACGGTCACCCAAAAAAATACCGTCGGCCCTCACTATTACTTAATCTGACTAATCAAACTGATTGCGTTTATCGAGCTTGCGCTTCCTTCATGTCATCGACATTCACTCGCCGCATCAAATAGAACACGAGGAATATCGCCGGAATGCCGATCGCAGACGCATAAATGAAGAAGGACACATAACCGAATCCATCGACGATCACCCCAGAGAACCCACTAATAAATTTACCCGGCAACGTCATGAATGAGCTAAATAATGCATATTGGGTAGCGGTGTACGCTCGGTTGGTCAAACTCGAAAGATAAGCGATGAATACCGCGTTGGCGAGACCACCACTGACATTGTCCGCGCTGATCACCATCGTAAGCAACATGACATCGCGACCGACGGTGGCCATTAGGGCGAACAAAAGATTGGTCACCGCGACCATGATCGCCCCAAGGAGTAACGGTCGCATTATGCCGTAGCGCACCACCAGCACACCGCCTAACACTGAGCCCGCGATGGTCATGAAAAAACCAAAGATCTTGATAACACTTCCGATCTCGGACAAGCTGAAACCGATGTCGAGATAAAATGGATTGGCCATAATCCCCATCGTGATATCGCTCAAGCGAAACACACCGATAAAGATCAGAATGACGATGGCCAGAGCTCCGTTGCGCGAGAAAAAATCTGCAAACGGACAGACGACGGCACCAATCAACCATGCTATAGCTCGACGCAGGCGACTCGGAAGATGGGCCGAACGCTGTATGAAGGCGATCACACGATCCTCCACCATCACGTGGTCTTGGTCGTGACTGTGATCGGGTTCATGGATAATCAACACGGTGATGATGCCGATCAACATCAGTACTGCCATGCTGAGATAAGCGGTGGACCATGAAACATAGTCGGCAATGTAGAACGCACCCGCCCCGGCAACCAACAGCGCCAAGCGATAGCCGAGGATATAAGTGGCGGCCATGGCTGCTTGCCGCTCCTTACTAACGGCCTCGATGCGATAGGCGTCGATGGTGATGTCTTGGGTCGCGGAGGAAAAGGCGACCAGCAGCGCCAATGCGGCGACTTGCGCCAGGTCCTCGGCCGGATCGATTGCCGACATGCCGAGCAGCCCCATCGCGATCCCCAGCTGTGCGAGCAGCATCCAGCTTCTGCGTTTGCCCAGCACTCGAGTCAGCACCGGCAGCGGCGCCCGGTCCACGATCGGTGCCCACAGCACTTTGATCGAGTAAGTAATCCCTACCCAGGCAAAAAAACCGATGGCGGTGCGGCTCACCTCCTCAGTACGTAGCCAGGCGCCGAGGGTGGAGAACACCAACAGAAAGGGCAGACCCGCCGAGAACCCGAGAAACAACATCGCGATCACCCGGGGGTGGTTGTAAACGGCTAGCGCATCGCGCCAGCTTACGTTTGCTCTCCACGCCATTTGTGTAACTTTTATAGTGCGTAATCGTAGTCGATGATCAGCGGGGCGTGGTCGGAGAAGCGCTTTCGTTTATAAATAGATTGAGCACGTGCGGTTTGGGCAATTCCTGGACTCGCCACTTGGTAATCGATACGCCAACCAATGTTCTTAGCCCATGCCTGTCCGCGGTTCGACCACCATGTATATTGATCGGGTTCCTGGTTCAAGGTTCGGAATACATCAACAAAACCCAGTTCACCGAACAGCGCATCCATCCAAGCGCGTTCTTCTGGCAAAAACCCCGAGTTCTTTCTGTTGCCGCGCCAATTCTTGAGATCAATTTCCTTGTGGGCAATGTTCCAGTCGCCGCACAGTATGTAATCGCGCCCATCGGCCTGCAGCGCCTTTAGAAACGGTGTGAGACGATCCATGCAACGGTACTTCACAGCCTGGCGTTCGTCACCACTTGTGCCCGACGGCAGATAAATAGAGGCCACGGTGAGATCACCGAAATCCGCCTGTATGTAACGTCCTTCCACATCTATGTCGGGCCAGCCTGTCCCCATACGCACGCGGTCAGGCTGTCGTCGGCAGTACAACCCAACCCCGCTATAGCCCTTCTTGTCGGCCTCATGGAAATAGCCATGAAAGCCTTTGGGTGCGAGTATTTGCGGGGTGAATTGTTCTACTTGGCCTTTGAGCTCCTGCAGACAGACGATGTCCGCATCCTGTCGGGCAAGCCACGGATAAAAACCCTTTTTGGCAACCGAACGAATACCGTTGAGGTTTATTGTAATAATGCGCATGCTGCTACGTTCCAATATGATGAAGTAGCGGAGCGATCGAAAGGATATTGCCGTCGTCCGTTATGGCCACTAATACAAACTTTTCGAACAAGACAAACGTTGTGCTGGCGCTACTCTTGCCGGTGTATATTCTATTTCATACCCTCGTGTGACCTAAATCTGTCGCGCTAAATGCGACGACGGATGAAGGATTCATATCGATACTCACGCTCGGTTTCATAGCAAGCATGCCGGCCATGATAATATATGTGCTGGCCGCGGGCGATAGAACACACAAGAAAGTGGTTACTATCGGGCTAGCATATGTCGTGCTTATCTATTTTCTCCGCGAAGCTGATTTTCACAGATTGTTTACGCCAGAACACATAACTCGTGGAGTGTTTTATGCCAGCAAAGACGTGCCATTACTACACAAGTTATCGCTGCGACGTTACTCATCCTGTTCCTCATTTCCTTTCTATATATTGCGGTCAAGTACTTCTCGTTAACCCTGAGACGGGCACTTAAATTGCAAGCGTGGGCGGTCTCGCTAACGCTTTCGGTAACAACGCTGTTTGCGTCACAGTTGTGCGACCGATTGAGCATAAAGATTCCGGGACACGAACGGGTGCTTGAGGAATCTCTCGAGCTTTGTGCAGCTATCTACGCGTTCGTGGCCGCGCTTACATGGCAGCGACTGTGGAAGAACAATATCGTACAGCGGTCGGACTAGAGTCGCATTAGTATATTGAATCTTGTATCTTGGCAACAATGAAGGACTATCAGCGCGAATTCCTCGATTACGCAGTTGCGGTTGAGGCCATTCGTTTCGGCGAGTTCGTGCTCAAATCGGGCCGCGTAAGCCCATATTTTTTCAATGCTGGCGCGTTTAACTCCGGATCCGACCTGGCGCGACTCGGCCAGTTTTATGCGCGCGCTGCGGTCGACACAGGACTCGCCTTTGACATGGTGTTCGGTCCGGCCTACAAGGGCATCCCGCTAGCGGTGGCCACCGCCATTGCGCTCGCCAAGGATCACGATCTCGATGTTGGCTGCGCATTCAATCGAAAAGAAGCCAAAGATCACGCCGAGGGCGGTGTCGTGGTCGGGTCACCAGTGTGCGGGCGCGTACTCATCATCGACGATGTGATTACTACGGGTCTGTCGGTGGCTCAGTCGATTGAGATCATCGAACAGGCCCAGGCGCAACCGGCGGGCATATTGATTGCTTTAGATAGGCAGGAGCGCGGCACGGATGGGGCTTCGGCGGTACAGTCGGTTGAGTCGAATTACGGGATAACGGTAACCAGCATTGTGGACCTAGACGCGCTGCTGGAGTACCTTGGACAAGGACACGCGGATCCGAGCCACCGGGCGGCGATTGTCAGCTACCGACGGAGCTACGGCGTCTGACCCTGCGGGCCGGTTGGAACCGCGAGCAGGCCCGGCCGGCGGGCACCGGTTGACTAGGCGGCCGAAGTGCCTATCTTTAAAAAAGGGTGCTGCCACACAACGTGCGATCCTATTTGTGAGTCAGACTATGAAGAAAATACCGATTTTACTTGCAGTTATAGCTGCTCTAGGACTCGCCGTCCCAACGTTCACGGTGGAAGCGATAAACATCAAGAAATGCCAAGACGCACAAGGAAAGTGGCACTACGGCGACCAGGCGGCCGACGAATGCGAGCGGTCCAACATCATCGAGCTCTCTGGTCAAGGGATAACAACCAAGGTGATACGCGCCCCCGCCACGGAAGAGGAACTAGCGGCCCGTGAACGCGACAAAGCCGAGATGGAAGAGGCGGAAAAACGTGCGGCTAAGCAGGCCAAGATCGATCGTCAGTTACTAGCCACCTACGGCCACGAAGATGACATCATCTATATCCGTGATCGTAAGCTGGTGCAGATCGAATCCACCATCGTGGCCGCAACCGCCACCCTAAAGCCACTGCGCGCGGCCCTGGTCAGAATGGAACAGGAGGCGGCCACTGCCAAAGAGGGCGGTCAAGCAGCCAAGGACCTACAAACCCAGATCATTAAGACTAAGCAACAGATTGCCCGTCACGAGGCGGCAATGGCCGCCAAGCGTAAAGAACAAGAGGCGATTCGGGCTCGGGCCGGCACCGACCTCAAGCGTTACCTCGAGCTCAAACGCAAATCGTCCACCGGCGTTAGCGGCGGCTAGACGGTCTGCGGGTCGATAGCCCGTTTGAAAAGACCAGTCGAGCACCCCACAACAGCGCCATGGCGTCGCTGGCGGGCCTAAGCCCGTACCAAATAGCCGGGGATTGTACGGTTCCACAAAAATAAATAAATCTCATATCGCGCCCCACTAATACTAATTAGTTTTATGGCTCACGAGACGATAGAGTGTCGCGCTTAGGCCTTACTATAATGCTCGCTCTTCCACCCCGGATCAGCCGACCGCAGAACGAACGCCTATGTCGACACTAGTGAGTCCGCACGGCGCCAACCAACTGCAGCCACGCCTGCTAAGCGGCGCGACTCATGAATCGGAGCGGCAACGCGCCCAGTCCCTGCCCCGTGTGCGCCTAAGTTCCCGAGAGGTCGGCGACCTCATCATGCTAGGCATCGGCGGTTTCACCCCCCTCCAGGGCTTCATGAATCGGGCCGACTGGGAGCGCGTTTGTGACGACATGGCGATGGCCAACGGCCTGTTCTGGCCGATCCCGATAACCCTATCGACAGATGAAACTACCGCCGGCGGCATTACCGAGGGAAGAGATGTCGCACTGGTTGATGCCGATAGTGGTGAAATGATGGCGACCATGCGGGTCGACGAAAAATACACGATCGACAAGGCCCACGAGTGTACCAGCGTCTATAAAACCACCCATACCGAACACCCTGGCGTACAGATGGTAATGGCCCAAGGGCCGATCAACCTGGCCGGACCGGTAAAGGTATTGTCGCAAGGCGAGTTTCCCCACAAGTATCCCAAGCTGTTTCTGACACCAGCGCAAACGCGTGAATGGTTCGAGACTAGGGGTTGGCAAACTGTGGCCGCGTTCCAGACCCGCAATCCCATGCATCGATCACACGAATATCTTGCCAAAGTTGCGATCGAGACCTGTGATGGTGTTCTTATTCATTCACTGTTGGGAAAACTCAAACCCGGTGACATCCCGGCCGAGGTACGGGCGCAGGCGATTGATACACTGATCGAGCACTACTTCCTGCGCGACACGGTAGTACAAGCCGGTTATCCACTGGACATGCGCTACGCCGGACCACGTGAGGCACTGCTACATGCATTGTTTCGGCAGAATTATGGTTGCTCTCATTTAATCGTTGGTCGCGATCACGCCGGCGTCGGCGATTACTACGGTCCTTTCGATGCGCATCACATCTTCGACGAGATCCCGGATGATGCACTCGAGATTAAGCCGCTGAAGATTGACTGGACATTTTGGTGCGACAAGTGCGACGGCATGGCATCCATGCGCACGTGCCCACATTCGGCCAAAGACAGGCTATTACTGTCGGGCACAAAATTGCGAAAGGCGTTATCAGAGGGGGCACAAGTACCGACGCATTTTAGTCGTCCGGAGGTGTTGGTGATTCTGCGCGAATACTACGCAGGCTTGACAGATGAAGAGAGAGCGGAGGTGAAACTGGCCGGCCACTCCGCGAAGTGAACAAATCCGATAACTCGAACAAATTGTGAAAACTATGGGAGGCACGTAATGCCCACTTACGTTCGTCCCGACAAATGCGATGGCTGTAAAGGCCAAGACAAGACCGCGTGTATGTACATTTGTCCGCACGATCTGATGAAGCTGGGCAAGGACGGGTCCGAAACGGGTCATGCGATGAAGGCGTAAACCAGGAACCCGAGCAGTGCTGGGAGTGCTACTCCTGCGTCAAGGTCTGCCCGCAGAACGCGATTGAGGTCCGCCACTACGCCGACATCGTGCCGCTGGGCGGGATGGTGCAGCCGCTGCGCGGTACCGAGTCCATCATGTGGACCATCCGCTTCCGCAACGGCAACATGAAGCGGTTAAAATTCCCGATCCGCACCACACCCGAGGGTTCGATCGAGCCCTATGCGGGCAAGCCCGATGTGAACATGGACGAGATCGACAAGTGTTCACCCACGGCATGCATTCGTGCGACACGAGTCAGTTCGTCAATAGCTGAAACAATCTGTGGGGCCGCCGCTGCGATGTGGGCGGCAGTCCCATGCAGAGTGCTGGGTAGAGGAAAAGAAAATGGCTGAAGTAGACGGTTTTGAAAATCCTGAAATCTATAGAGGAAGAGGTCGATATCCTCATAATCGGCGGCTGCTGCGGTGCCGCCTTCGTTTCGGTTACAAAAGATCATGGATGAGTACGTAGGAGGGGTGTCCACCATGTACCAGACCAACGGCAAAATGCTCGAGGTCGCCGAGCGTAAACTTGAAATGCTCAAGGAAGACTCCCTGAAAATGCGCGCCAACGAGGTGCACCAGCTGTTACGGGCGTGGGAAAACTACCACCGGCTCATCGACGCCGAGTGCCACATGCGACACCTCCAATGCCGCGAGGAAACGCGGTATCCGGGCTACTACTACGGTACCGATTTCCCGGAAATCGACGATGACAACTGGAAAGCGTTCGTGAACTCGACATACGATCGCGACACCGGTGAGTGGAGCTTTAGGAAGGTACCTTACAAACAATTGATCAAGGACTAGCCGTACATAAACACAGTTTTCCTAGGGCTATTGCCGACTCAATAGACAAATGTATTATAAGTTATTGAGAATTATACATATTTATGATATGCCGCGAACCACAGGTAGGCCCCCGGGGGCCATCAAAGAGATGGACTTTTTCAGCGTCCTGCTGGATGATCGACATTAAGGGTTTGTGGAGGAGAAACGCTCGTGCGGGCCGACCCTAGGTAAGCCTAGTAGTCGTAGCCTCGACTTTTTCTACCTCTGCAGCTATGACGTAGATGGGCTGCGGGAATTTTTGAAAAGCCCCGGTTCTAGCGAGACCTATGACATTGATGAGCCGCTCATGCGGCAACTGCTTGACGATGAGGTCACACTCATGAAATTCGGCTTGCGTATCTAAGCAAGTACTATTCGGCGAAGCCAGGATACCGCTCAAACCCGATGGACTGGCAAAAGCGCATCGCGGCTCGTCACCGGGCCGCACAGCCTGGGACCATCGCAGAGCAACCGATTTCGTAATAATAACGATATAGTGGTTAGAGGCTTTATCATCCCCCGCTCGCGGGGGTTTTTTTTACCCGCAGTTGACATAGTGTACAGACTACACTATCCTACACCCACTTAGTGTATAAGTTACACTATCTGAATATGTCCTATTGCTACGATCATCCACGGCCAGCCGTCGCCACCGATATCGTCCTTTTCAGCATACGCGAAGGCCGGTTGATGCTGCTGCTCGTAAAACGGGCACACGAGCCGTTTGCCGGTGCGTGGGCGTTACCGGGTGGCTTCGTTGGCATCGACGAGAACCTGGAGACCAGTGCACTGCGTGAGCTCGAGGAAGAAACCGGAGTGACCGGTGTTTACCTGGAACAATTGCACACGTCCGGTGAGCCCGATCGTGATCCACGCGGCCGCGTGATCTCGGTGGCTTACTATGCGCTCACGCCCTCTGACCGCTTGCATATTCACGCCGCCAGCGATGCTAAGGCGGTTGCCTGGTTTGCCCTTGAAGACCTACCGCCGGTGGCATTCGACCATGAAAAGATCGTCAACATGGCGCATCGGCGATTGGTGGCGAAGTTGGACTACTCCACCATCGCCTTTCAATTCATGCCAGAGATGTTCACCTTGAGTGAGCTGCAGGCGGTCTATCAGATCATCCTGGGCGAAGAGTTAGACAAACGCAATTTTCGCAAGGGCGTGTTGGCGATGTCGTGTCTCGAGCACACCAGCGAGCGGCGCCGCAACGGCAATCACCGACCGGCACAGCTCTATCGGCTCAAGTCTCCGGGCAGAGTCGAATTTATCAAATAGCAAGGACAGGTGAGCGAGGTACTGATGGGCAAGATCTTATCCACTACCGTTGCTGAGAAGATGCAGGATCGTGTTGTCGTAGATGCGTCAACCGACGATGTGGCTGTGCCCCAATCCGATGAACTCTTATGCGAGATCAAGCGCATGCTGACCGAGCAGGATGCGGTGCTCGTTGCCCACTACTACACGGCACCGGAGCTGCAAGACCTGGCGGATGAAACTGGTGGTACTGTGTCCGACTCGCTGGAGATGGCCCGCTTTGGTCACGAGCACCCGGCCAAGACCGTGGTCGTTGCCGGCGTACGGTTCATGGGCGAAACCGCAAAGATCCTCAATCCCGAGAAACGCGTGCTCATGCCAGATCTAGAAGCGACCTGCTCACTCGATCTCGGTTGTCCGATCGACGAATTCAGCCAGTTTTGTGAGGCCCATCCGGATCGCACCGTGGTTGTCTACGCCAATACCAGCGCCGCCGTGAAGGCACGTGCCGATTGGGTGGTCACCTCATCGATCGGTGCCGATATCATCAGGCATCTCGCTGAACGCGGAGAGAAGATACTTTGGGCCCCGGACAAATATCTAGGCGACTATATCCAAAAAACGACGGGGGCCGACATGGTGTTGTGGAACGGCGCCTGTATCGTACATGAAGAATTCAAAGCTGAGGTATTGCAGGGTTTAAGGGCCAAACACCCGGAGGCAGCGGTGTTGGTGCATCCGGAATCGCCGGCCGGCGTCATTGAGCAAGCCGACGTCGTCGGCTCAACCACTGCGCTAATCAAGGCCGCCCAAACGCTCGACGCCGAGACATTTATCGTCGCGACCGATAAGGGCATCTTTCACAAGATGCAACAAGCGGCGCCAAGTAAAAAGTTTCTCGAGGCGCCCACGGCCGGGGTCGGTGCCACCTGCGAGAGTTGTGCGCATTGCCGCTGGATGGCGATGAACGATCTGCAGAAACTGTACAACACGCTCAAGCAGGGTGGTAATGAAATCTTCATCGACGAATCCATGCGGCAACGGGCCATGATACCGATAAAGCGCCTTTTGGACTTCGCGCGTGAGCGAGACTCCCAAGTGTTGGGTCAAGGCAACGCCTAGATATCCGCGCAAACCCCGACGACAAATAGAGCACGACTCGTTCGTGTGCCGCAATGCCAAGTAGGAACGCCGAAAACGGTCTGCGCCACTTCGCGGCCGACTATTTTGCCGCCCGCGATCGTTTCAGCCAGCTCGCCGCGCGACAAGCGGCATGGACACAACGCTGCCCAATCCAAACCCCATCGATCGGGGGTAAAGAACTAACGATCGACACCGCCTACTTCGGCGCGCCATCGCCGGCGCGATTGGTAATCATTTCTTCGGGCATACACGGGGCTGAGGGCTTCGCTGGCAGCGCTTTGCAACAACAGTTAGTCACTGACCTAAGAGCGATGCCGCCGCTTCCCAGCAGCTGTGGGCTACTACTGATTCATGCGATCAATCCCCACGGCTTTGCGCATCTGCGTCGTGTGAACGAGAACAACGTCGACCTCAACCGAAATTGTCTCGCCCGGTTTCCGGGGCCGGCCAATTCAGCTTATGGAACGTTCGATCCGCTATTGAATCCGACGTCGTCGCCTGATCGGGATCTATTCAAAGCAAAATTGGTATGGGCAGGTATCCGACATGGTATGCGCGCGGGTAAACGGGCTATCGCCAGCGGTCAGTATGCGTTCGCAAAGGGCCTGTTCTATGGTGGCACTAAGCGCCAGGAATCTATCACCATTTTTGAACAATTGCTGCGGCGTGCGTCGGCCGAAAACACAAAACAAGTGCTACATATCGACTTACATACGGGCCTGGGACGCTACGGTCATTACAAACTATTGACCGATCTCCCTGAAGAATCCCATGAACTTCAACAACTGCAGAAATGGTTCGGTGCTGACAAAGTCATCACCAGTCAGACCAAAAAAACATCCACGTATCCGGCGTTTGGTGACATCGGTGAATTAACCCAGGCCGTGTTCAATCATTGCCGCGTATATCCGGCGACACTAGAGTTCGGCACTTACTCACTATGGCATACGCTGGCCGTGCTGCGGGCGGAAAATCGATTACACTACTACGGCACGGTCGACTCAGCGGCCGGCCGCAAGATTAAGGCTGACTATCAAGAAACGTTTTGTCCGGCCGATCCTAAGTGGCGATTGGCGATACTCGAGAGAGGCGGGAAAGTACTGCGACAGGCAATTGACTGCGGCTTCAATCGCGCTTAAGAACGAGCGTTGCAAGACTGCTCTTTGTTCTTCCACACGTCGCAGTCGAACTCACAAAGCTTGTATTGACACTGGATTCGCAGCTAACCCTCAAACCGACGGAAAACCAGGCACGCGTTGGTACCGCCAAAACCGAAGCTGTTCGACATAACCGCGTTTAAGCGAACGTTATCTCGACGTTCACGTACGATCGGCATGCCTTCGGCGACCGGATCGAGGTTCGCAATATTCGCAGACGCGGCAATGAAATCGTGCTCCATCATCAATAAGCTATAAATCGCCTCGTTAACCCCGGCTGCACCCAACGCGTGACCGGTAAGCGACTTAGTCGCACTAACGGGCGGAAGTTCATTCTCGAATACAGTTTTGATGGCCTCTAGCTCGCGAACATCACCGATTGGCGTACTCGTGCCGTGCGCGTTGATGTAGTCTATCGGACCATCTACTGTCGCACAGGCCTGACGCATACATCTTACCGCGCCCTCACCCGAGGGCTGTACCATGTCGAAACCATCTGACGTGGCGCCATAGCCAGCGAACTCTGCGTAGATTTTCGCACCACGGGCCCGCGCGTGTTCGAGCTCTTCAAGTACCAATGTGCCACCGCCACCCGAGATCACGAAACCATCGCGATCGACATCATAGGGGCGCGACGCCGTCTGCGGCGTTTCGTTATATTTTGACGACAACGCCCCCATGGCATCGAAAAGCAAGGTCATTGTCCAATGGACTTCTTCACCACCACCGGCGAATACAATGTCTTGTTTTCCGATTTGGATCAATTCGGCAGCGTTGCCGATACAGTGGGCACTGGTAGAGCAGGCCGAGCTAATCGAATATCCGACACCCTTTATTTGAAATGCCGTTCCCAGACAAGCCGAATTGGTACTGCACATCACGCGAGGAACCATATACGGACCGACTCGGCGCAACCCTTTGGCACGCAAGAGATCAATAGACCTCAACAAGTTTTCAGTCGACCCGCCCCCGGAGCCGACAATCAAACCGGTACGTGGGTTAGAGATATCATCTTGCTCAAGCCCAGAATCGCTAATCGCTTCTTGCATCGCGACATAGTTGAATGCCGCACTATCTCCCATGAACCGCCGGACCTTACGGTTGATCAGTTCGTCAATGTTCAGTCGAATCGAACCATGGACGTTCGTACGAAACCCGAGATCAGCGTACTCCTGATCAAATTCAATGCCGGACCGACCTGCTCGCAACGAGTCGAGCGTTTCTTTTTTGTCATTGCCGATGCTAGAGACAATGCCGACACCGGTTACTACTACACGTCTCATGACCTTCCCCCTTCAGAAATCCTCAGTAGAAGTGAAAAGTCCCACCCGCAAATCTTTGGCCGTATAGATTATACGACCATCCACCTCTACTTCAGCGTCAGCTACTCCCATAAATAACCTACGCATGATTACACGCGTCATATCAACGCGATAGCGCACTAGCTTGTTGGCCGGCGTTACCTGTCCTCTGAATATGACCTCGCCCACACCAAGCGCACGGCCCCGCCCGGGTCCACCCATCCAACTCAGAAAAAACCCCACCAATTGCCATAGCGCGTCTGCACCCAAACAACCGGGCATAACTGGATCGCCTTGAAAGTGGCATGCGAAAAACCATAAATCTGGCACCACATCCAACTCGGCGATCATCTGTCCCTTACCATGAGCACCGCCATCCTCGGTGATACTAACGATGCGATCGAACATGAGCATCGGCGGCAACGGTAGCTGGGCGTTACCTGGACCAAACAATTCGCCACGCCCACACTGGAGTAATTCCTCCCGAGCAAACGCATTTTTTCTTTGCAACTGCCTTCCTTTGTTTTTGGTCAGCTTTAAGCCATACCGCGGTAAGTGTAACGCTGCCTCGGCTAGCCGTCGAGGTCACCCTGGAATCGTCCCTTTTATATACAGATATACGAGGACCGCATCAATTTGAGATAATGCGAGCAGATAATGGTCCGTTACTCATGATTGCCGCAATCAAGAAATACTTCGATAAGCGAATCGCTTCGGCTACAGAGCCCGGAGATACCACTAAACACCGTCTGCAGGTAGCGACAGCGGCGATGCTCATCGAGATGGCGCGAGCCGATTTCGATGTCCATCCTGAAGAGGTCGAACAAGTAAGGCAGGCCGTGCAGACTACTTTCGGATTGTCACGGACCGACACAGAAGAGCTCATCCGGCTTGCCCAAGAAGAAGTCAAACAAGCGACCGACTATTATCAATTTACCTCTTTAATCAACAAGGGCTTTAGCCAGAAAGAAAAGATTCACGTCGTCGAACTGATGTGGCAGGTCGCCTACGCCGACGGTCGTATGGACAAGTACGAAGACCATCTGGTGCGTAAGCTCGCCAATCTGATGCACGTTTCCCACAAAGACTTCATAGCCGCGAAACATCGCGCCCGTGCAGCTAGCCCAGGCCAGCAAACGAATTAATCACATCAAGCGCTTTTGTCGGCCTGCCGCCGAGGCGCCGTCGCCTCAACGCCGCTACGAGCTGCCGATAAAATACGGAAGAAGGTGCCGAGATATCGACAATCGAAACGTCTCTCATCCGCCGTCTTCCGGTGATCGTTTATCTGGTGCTTCTCGTTCCACGACAAACCAGAAAGTACCACCAACCAAGGCGCCGAATAGGCCACTAAACGGCGAGAATAGAAAACCTTGAAGACCCCGCGATCCGAAAGCGACATCGTAAAGAACCAGCGATGCCATCCCTAACACAAAACCGCAGATTAGGTTTTTTATGAACACATCTATCGTCAATGCTCTAGTAAGCAACCAACGCAAAACTAGAATAACCATAGATAGAAAAAACGGGACGGGGAAATACAATATATGCCACTCGATTGTATAGATCAGACCTTTTTCGAATCCCGAGGCCAATACCAGAAAAACCGAAAACAGCCCGGCCACTATAAAAGATGTCAATGACATTCCTTTGAAGATCTGCATGTTCACGCTACGACTCCAGCGCTCACCACAACCGCGTCGACAGCCATGCGTCCGGTCGATGTTTCGATCGCAGCCACACGATCGTCGTTGAAAATCAACTCTGATACGCTGCAATTCTCAATAATGTGAGCGCCTCTTTGACGAGCCGCACGCGCATAGGCAACGGTAAGGTCATTGGGATTGATGCGGCCGGACAGAGGATTAAACCATGCGCCCGCTATGCTATCAAGAAGCAAAAAAATAGCGGCAACATCGACGTCGATGCTGTTGTCGAAGGCCATACCAACTTGTGCCATGGCATGGAAATGCCAGAACGATTGTTTACCAAGAAACGCAAGCTCGACCGAAACATCGCTGCCATGTTCATGGTAGACGTGAGTGGTTCGACTAAGGGTTGGGTAAATGACGCCGAGCGCGAATCGCTTGTGTTGCTCTGCAAGGCTTTCGAGATTCTTGGCGATCGGTATGCGATCTACGGTTTCTCCGGCATGACCAGGAAACGTTGTGAGCTCTTTCGTGTCAAGAGTTTCAAGGAGACATACTCCGAAACCGTGAAGCAACGGATCACTGGTATGCGCCCGCAAGATTACACTCGCATGGGAGTAATTATTCGCCATCTAACCAAGTTACTGAATGCGGTAGAAGCGCGCACCAAGGTATTGATTACCCTGTCGGATGGTAAGCGGACGATTACGATGGCTATCGCGGCGACTACTATATAGAAGATACGGGCCGCGCCTTGATAGAGGAAAAACAGGCCGGTATTCATCCGTTTTGTATCACCATCGATGATGAGGCGAGCGATTATCTACCACATATGTATGGCGCCGTGAACTACACGCTTGTCAATGATGTACGGAAACTACCGCTACGGGTGGCGGACATTTATCGTAACCTAACTTTTTAGGTTGTCGCTTCAGCAACAATCAGTGGTTGGTCGTTCTCGTAGCGCTGGACACGTAGCGAGGCGACGCCGATAGCAGTTTCGCTGAATTGACCTTCGTTCATTCTTTGCTGAGGTGTTGTCGTCGAGCGATTTTAAGTTCATGAATACCTGCGTATAGCGGAATAGTCAAAAGTAACAGCGCCGTGTACACCAGCGCGCTCCAACCACCTTGTTTGTAAACAAAGCCCGCCCAGGTGATTCCGAGCCACGCGCCGACATAGTAAAACAGCACATACAGGGCGTTTGCACGCCCATGTCCGCTAGAAAGTTTGCGGTTAAGGGAACCCACTGCGGCGGCATGGATCGTGAAAAAACCCGCGCAGATCCCAATAAGGCCGAGCACGACTGCCACGATGGTTGGTAACAGGATAAGCACCAAGGAAATACCCAATACAACGGCGCCGCCAACTATCGTGTATCCGTTTCCGAAGCGATTACTGATTCGGCCGGCCGCAGGCCCCATGAAGATGCCGACGATATAAACGAGGTAAACCAGCGTCACCAACTCTGTCGGGAACTCGAAAGGCGGTGCACCGAGCCTATATGGCAAGTAGTTGAAAACAGGCGAGAAAATCGACTGGCTGGCAGCCGCACATAAGAAGAGGAGCAACAGCTCCCAACGTTTAAGTAGCTCGAAAAAGCCCATTGAGTCGTGTTGTCGTTGAGGATGGACCGGCGTTCTCGGCAACTCCCTCATGGCGATCAACGTCGCAATGAGAACCAATATCGACGCCGACACAAAGGCGTAACGCCAATTCAATGGCGGATGGATCCAGCCACCCAGCAAGCGACTACCCATGCCACCAAGCACCGTGGCCGCTACGTAAGTGCCCATGACCACATTCAACCGCGCCAGTGGAAGCGTTTTCGCCAAATACGCGACGAGACAGGTGGTCATCGCGGGAATGAAAAGGCCCTGAAGAAAACGCGCACCAATGAGCACCCAAATGTTGCTGGCTAAAGCGCAAATCAAACCGCCAATGGCCAAGACGATGCCACCGGTCAGGATGATGGGATGGATAGGCAATCTGTCTGCCAGAGCGCCTGATGGTAAGTTAGATAGCGCGATCCCAAGCAATACGGCAGAGACAGTGAAAGAAGCGATCACCGTGTCTACCGCGAATTCAACCTGCAGTACCGGTAACACCGGCTGGGTGATATAGATATTCGTAAACGAGATCGACACCAACAAAAAAACAATACACTGAAGTCGAAAATGGGAGGGTTCAGTCACGCCTGCTCATCTTCAGCCAGAGACACTACGATGGGTCAACGCGTATATGTGCCCATCTCCGTTCGGCGGTGACACGCGCACTTAGTCCGGATAACTCTCTGCACGACCTTTCGGATAGCGTTTTTCCCAGTTTTGACCGTCGACCGGGTTAATCTCCATGCTTTCGATTGTCGCTGGATCCAGGCATCGTGCATTGACGTTGTACCCATCCGGATGTGAACGCGGTATGTAGAACGACTTGATACCGCATCGAGCGCAAAACAGGTGTTTCGCAACCCCAGTGTTGAACGTGTATGTAACCAAATGCTCTTCGCCGCAAAGAAGTTTAAAGCGCTCCTTGCGGACGATAAGACCAAGATATCCGGACTTAGAACAGATGGAACAATTGCATTGGTTGACCTTGATTCTTAAGGGCGCCAAGACTTCGTACTTAATCAGCCCACAATGACATCCGCCCCGGTGCGTAACCATTGCCTCTACCCACTGACCTCCGCTCTATGGGCATCGGCCATTTCCGCCATACTATTAAAGCGAAAATCATAGGCAGGCATTTCGCCTGGATCCGCGGTCGCACCAAAGCCCTCTTGTCCATGCCGACGGTAGATCCAACAAGACTTTAGCCCGTGACGATTGGCCAGCGCATGATCATGAAACAGACTTTCTGCCGTATGTAAGATGCCTGATTTCTCAACCCCCAGCTCTCTGAGCTTGGTCAACATATACTCGAAGTTGGCGTCGGCCGGTTTATAGCTACCGATATCTTCAGCTGTATAGATGGCATCGAACTCAACCCCAAGCCTGCTATTACTTGCTGAGAAACTCTGATTGTCGACATTCGATAGAATTACGAGCTTGTAATGCTGTTTCAGATACCGTAACGCATCCACAGAATCAGGGAATGCAGGCCAGTCTTTTATCGACTGACCATACCGTGCGCACTCATCCCAGCTAACACTAACACCCCATTCCTCTGCCATGCGTCGGTAAACAATCGCCAATAATTCTTGATAGCGTTTGGCCGGTGTCTGTCGTTGCTGGCTCGACTCATGACGCGAATGGGCCTTGAGGATTTCATTACGTGTCAATTCACGCTCAACCTTATCCATCAGTGGCGTCAGCGCTGCTATCATGCCGCTTTCCCAATCGATGAGCGTACCGTAGCAGTCGAACGTCAACGCTTCGAAGTCGGTAAGTTTCATATCGTCCGGTTGTCTTCTCTGGTGGCACGCACGCGTACTGCATGCTGCGGCGTTGTTAGGCCGTTATCAACGTAAATGCGGCAAAGATTGCGCTTCAGTCCTATAGACCTCATACGACCTCCCTCTGGTATCGATGGTTTTGCAGTAATACTCTATCTCTTTCCCTTCTTGCGAACTTTCGGTTTCGCGCGAGATGCCGCCTCAAGCGCTCTACGACCCCAAAGTGCGGCCTCCTCTGGATCATCGAAAATTTCATCAGGCGCCAAATAATACGACATCTTTACAACCTTGCTCCCCTTGTCATACTCGAATTGATCCAAAGATCTCGATACGAAATGTGCCGCTGTCACTTCGTCAGCTTTGAGATACAAGGTGTCGTCGGCAACTAAACCGAACATGATGCCATCGTGATAGATACCGTAGCCGCCAAACATCCTTCGGGCTTGGACCGAGCCGAACTGTTCGAATACTTCTTTCAGATATTCGACGAATTCACTCACTTGGTTCATTTCCGACAACCTGCCGTCCAAATTAGGCACCGGGATAACCGACGATCCGCAAGGCAAAGTAAGGCACTAAATTAAAGAAAAAGATGAGCATCTTGAACATACCCATACCTGCATAATGAATGGCGTCAAACCTCTTTTTTGTCAAACGAAACCATTTGCTATGAACCCGGTATGTCCAATCACGGGCTAGCAAGACAAACAGCAGCCACCAAACCAGCAACCCCAGATCGATTACTGCACACCAGCCCAACACATTTCGAATTAGCTCCCATGTCATGGTTTATCCTCTTCATCGTCGTCATGCATGCCGTGACTTGCTGAAAATAGCGTGCCTGCTCATTTTTCCGGTAGTCGCCTAGAAAATGATACAGCGGTGAGCATGGACAATAATCCAACTACAGCGGCGGCAAATGCAAGCCAGATCACCCAATCATATCCGCCTTTTTCCCACACCAGGGCGGCAATCGTGGGCGCCGCCGCCGTGGCAGTGAGAAACGGTATTGCCAACATGCCGGCGATTACCCCGAAGTCCTCGCGACCCAGGAACTCGGCGATAACAACCGGACGCATAATGCTAGTCACACCGTAACCGGCTCCCTGAAACAACACAAATGTAACGAGTAGCGCTGGCGTGGTGCCAGCCCCTAACAGCGACAACGCCGAGATAGACATCGCCACAAAACAGGTAGCGAAAATAAACAGTGTCGATACGTACCGTTCGGCCGCCATCATAGCCAGCCTCCCCGCCACCTGCATCGGACCTATCATCGATGCAGCCAGGATTGCGGCTTCACTGTGAATGTCACGCTCGTCGAGGATGGGCAAAAGGTGCGTCAACAGAATGCTGTGATCAAACGCGATCATGGCAAATGAAACGGCCAACAACCAAAACGTCGCCCTGCGAAAAATACGTAGTACATCGCCCGCCTTGGCGCTAGTTGAGGGTGCGCGAGTTTTGCCATTGTCTTCTGCGGTGCGGCATGCAAACCAAATGAGTGGTACGGCGACAAAAACAACAGCAATCGCAAAAGTAAGTACCACGCCACGCCAACCGACAATAGCGGCCAAGGCGTGGGCGCTCGGAAACGAAACGGTGCCAGCAAATCCGGCAACTAGTGTGACCAGCGTGATGGCCTTTTTGGCATTGGCGCCCATGGCGCGCGTCAACACCGCAAAGCAAGCTTCGTAGAGTGCGCCCGACATCGCCACCCCCAGCGCCAGCCAGACGGCATAGAACTGCCAAAGTGCGGTGACTCTAGACAGTAAGACCAGGAGTAGTGCACCTAAGACAGCACTGCCGGTGAAGACGTAGCGCCCGAGTCCGCGATCAATGAGACGTCCCACCACTGGCGCCAGCAGCGCCGATACGACAAGCGCTAACGTTAGTGCGCCTGACAATTCGATCTTTGACCACCCAAGATCGCGTTCCCACTGCAACAGCAGCGCCGGAAACGAATAGAACATGG
>SMUX01265830.1_pt1 | contig 59094 bp, 68 predicted proteins | sample 2456431 | NCBI WGS metagenome assembly SMUX01 (sample SAMN11095930, study PRJNA526329) | marine sediment metagenome | biome: Marine sediment; feature: Surficial sediment; material: Deep marine sediment; isolation source: Hadal surficial sediment | place: Pacific Ocean | collected 2014-11 | depth... | reverse complement strand
GATGCTGGCAACAAAATTATCATTGAAGAACGGATCGATGGAATTGAAGCATCTTACATTACATTATGTGATGGAAATGTTACAATCCCTATGGCTTCAAGTCAGGATCATAAAAGAATTTACGACAATGACAGGGGCCCAAACACAGGTGGAATGGGAGCATATTCTCCAACACCCATCATTAATGATTCCATGGCAGAAAAAATCCAAAAAAGAATAATAGAAAAAACTAGCTCATCAATGAAAAATGAAGGAATTCCCTTCATAGGCTTCCTATACGCTGGCATCATGATAAAGAATGGTGAACCATGTGTATTGGAATTTAATGTTAGAATGGGAGATCCTGAATGTCAACCAATTACTATGAGAATGGATTTTGATTTGTATGATTATTTGTTTGGAGCAGTTGAGGGAAGATTATCATCATTGCCTCCAATTTCATGGAAAAAACAAACGGCAGTTTGTGTTGTTTTAGCCTCTAAAGGGTATCCCGAGTCCTATCTAAAAAATGAAGAAATCAAGGGATTAGACCAAAAAGATGAAGCGACCTTTGTTTTTCATGCAGGAACGAAGAAAAAAAATAATTCTATTTTTACAAATGGTGGAAGGGTTTTAGGAGTTACATCACTTGGTAATACACTAGAATCTGCAATATCTAATGCCTACTCAGCAACAGAAAAAATCTCATGGCCAAACAAATATTGTAGAACCGATATTGGTAAAAAAGGATTGATTTACCGATGACATTTTTTATCTTTCATTAATAATCAGAATCAGATATAACAAAAGAAAGTGTTCTTAAGTTTTTCTTTTATTAATATTTATGATAACTATGAATTAGAGAAATTAAAAAATTCATCTTCTGTCACAACCCAATCAATTCTTACATCATTTTCTGAACTGGGGATTGATTTTACAATTTGTTTTGCATATGTCAACGCAATTGTTGTAACATCTATTTTTGCAAGAAATCTATCGTAATATCCAAATCCATATCCTAATCGAAAACCATTGCGTGAAATTCCAATTGCAGGGATTAAAACAACATCAAGTTTTTCTGAAGGTGGACAATTATCTCGGGGTTCCATAATATCGAAATTTCCTTTTTCTAAACTATTCAAACCTTTAATTTTTCTAAACATCAAATCTTTTCCAACGACTTTTGGCAAAAGAATTTCTTTATCCTCACTTAGTGCCTCCTGCATAATATCTTGTGTTAACACCTCACTCCCAACAGGATAGTAGCATCCTATGCTTTTTGCAATGCTAAATTCTGTAATTTTTTTTAGGTTTCGATGTATCTGTTTGCTTGCAATTTTCATCAAGTCAAAAGAGATAGAATCTCGCTTTTCAAGCAAAACTTTGCGAAGCGAAGACTTTTCACTATTTTCCATAGCCTTTGATTAATGATGCAGCTGTGACAGTGTTTTTTAATAACATTGCAACAGTCATAGGCCCAACACCGCCTGGAACAGGAGTGACAAATGATGCCTTTTCAATAATTTGATCAAAATCTGCATCCCCCCTAAGTTTTCCATCATGATGTGTGATTGCTATATCAATTACAACTGCACCATCTTTTATCATATCTGGTGTCAAGGTAAACTTTGTTCTATCTCCAACAGCAGTAATTACAATGTCAGCAGCTTTACAAAATTCTTTGAGACTCTTTGTCTTTGAATGACATGTAGTAACAGTTGCATTTCTAGCTAAAAGAAGATGATAAAGTGGCTTTCCAATTAAGTTACTTCTGTTAATCATTACAACGTGTTTTCCTTCCAAATCGATTTTATGATAATCAAACATTTCCATAACTCCAGAAGGAGTACATGAAACAAGAGCTGCCTTTTTCATAGCAAGTAAACCAGCATTGTGAGGAGTCAGACCATCTACATCCTTGATAGGTGAAATTCGTGAAATTGCTTCAAACTCATCTATTTGATCTGGTAAGGGAAGCTGAATCAAAATTCCGTGAACAGAATCATCATTGTTAAGAGAATCAATTAGCTCATTCATGTCTTTTTGAGAAAAACTTGATGGAAATTTGTGATCTCTAGTTATGATTCCAACTTCTTCGCATGCTGTGTGTTTGTTTCTGACGTAAGTTGCAGATGCCGAATTGTCTCCAACAAGAACCGTTGCTAAACATGGATTGATTCCTTGTGATTTTAGCTCATTAACTGCATTTTTGACACGGTCTTTTACTGATTGGGCAATTATTTTTCCGTCGATTTTTGTGCCTGTCAACTATGCATTTGAGAAATAGTAGATATTTAATTCTTGGAATCTTAGTTAATCTTTTAAGACAAATCTTGTGGTAGACATCTGTGAAGCTTGATTTTGACACAAAAGAGTATGTTGATAAAATTAGAAAAAATGACTATTACTTTCACACTTTTATAAATAAACAGACCCTAGCTGCAGGCGTATTAGTTTTACAACCTGGGGAGAAGGATACGCAAACACCTCATGATTTTGACGAGGTATATTATGTTGTCAGGGGAAACGGTTTTCTAAAAATTAACAAAAAAGATTATCCAGTTTCTGAAGGAAAGGTATTTTTTGTTCAAAAAGATATCGAACACTGTTTTTTGGGAAATACAAGAGAACTTGTTGTGTTGTATTTTTTTGGGGGACTGGATATTTAAGAAATTTTTATTTTTCTTCCAGAAATTTTGATTTTTCCTTTTGCAAATAATCTTACGGCTTCAGGATAAATTCTGTGTTCTTGTTTTAGAATTCTTTTTGCAAGTGTTTCCGCAGTATCATTATCGTTTACTTTTACAACTGCCTGTATGATTATTGGACCTGTATCAACTCTCTCATCTGCTAAATGTACTGTACATCCTGAATACTTTACACCATAATCTACCGCTTGCTTTTGAACTTCAAGACCCGAAAAAGCTGGAAGAAGTGCAGGATGGATATTCATTATACGATTTTTGTATTTTCTAATAAACTGAGGACTAATTATTCTCATAAATCCTGCTAAACAGACAAATCCATTGGTTGGCGTAACTCCATATCGTTTAAGAACTGTGATTATTTTTTTGTCATAATCCCATCTATCGCCTTTGAATCCTTTGCTTATGACGATCTCTGTTTTCACACCTAGTTTTTCTGCTATCTTCAAACCTTTAGCATCCGGCTTGTTTGAAATCACCACCGCAGGATTTATTGGCATCTTTTTCTTTTTTATTGATTTTAAAATGGCCTCCATATTGCTTCCACGACCAGAAATTAAAATCGCAAGGTTTAGCAAGTAGTCAAAACTAGATCAAACCAGCAATAAAATTCTGTTGTTAGAAAATAAAATCATAGTTTAATTAACAGTTTTAATGAAAATTCAATGTAATTAAGAAATGTGCTATTAGCTTATTTTTAGTTATAAACTGCATATTTTACATAATCCTAATGAAAAGAATAAGATGCTAAAACTTACTCTTCTTTTTATGTTAACAATTGATGCAAATTGATCACTTTTTTTTACTTTGGAAATAAAATGGCGATTTTTCGACAAAGCACACATGGCAAAAAAGATATGGATGTTTGCAGTAAGCATATTTACAGTAAGTATACTTGCTTTACTAGTAGCAGGTTATGCTGTTATTTCGGGCAATAATATACAAACTCCCACAGTTGAAATCAACAATAACTCTAATGAGTTAAAGGCAATGCAGGCAACGATTGATCAGCTCACAGCCAAAATTGAAACACTAGAAGCTGATACGATAAATGAGCTTGAAGCAATAAAGACAGAGTTTATACAAGCTGTAGAAACTGCAAATTCCGAAATAGCCCTATTTGGAATTAGCTTAGACCAGTCAGTCTATTCTATTGGCGATTCAATCAAAGTCACAGCTGATAATATGGGAGCCCAAATCCCAGTCCAAATTGAATTGCTAAGCTATACTGGTGAGGTAATTGCGAGTAGCATTCCATATTCTGATGCAATGGGAAAGCTAGTTCATTCAATAAAGTTGCCAAGCTTTATTCAAGAAGGAACCTATGTGATTCAAGCCACATCCAATGATAGAACCGTTGTTAAATCTATAACAGTATCAGATTCCGATTTACAAACTTTAGAAGAATCAAGTACTATACCAGCTGGTTTAACGATTAATCTAGATAAAGAAACCTACAAACCGGGTGAAATCATTAGGGTTTCTGGAAATGGACAAGCAAGTCAATCAGTTTCTTTGCAGGTAACAGAACCTGATGGTGACTTTACATCTGCTCATTCTAGTTCTTCAAGTGATGGAAGTATTACAATGATCTATATCTTGCCACCGGATGCTGACAAGGGAGATTGGAAGATGGCCATCAAATTAAATGATAAAGAAGAAACTCTAACCTTCCAAGTCACATAAATTATATTAAAATAGAAAAAGACACACTCCTCGAATACCTTTAGCCATTGTTCACTTTATCCAAGAATAAAATACTGTTAAAGTCATTGATCTCTAGTTTACATTAATCAAACCAGCAATTTATATCAAATCTTAGTTTCTTCTTTTCAGTTTGTCAAAAAAAATTCGAATGACCCGAAATGGCATATTATGCGAAATAAATGAAATGAAAACACGCCTTGATCCAAAGCGGGTTGAGGCAGAAGGTGTTAACTTTGTCTCACACGCGCATTCTGATCACCTGCCAAAATCAAACGGCGGGACAATACTTTCTTCTCATGAAACCAGTGAAATAGCAAATATTCGAGGATTCAACATGAACAAATTTGTTGACTCTATGGAAAACTTTTCACTAATTAACAGTGGCCATATTCTTGGAGCAAGGGGTATTTTGTTTGATGATATATTCTATACTGGCGACATTTGTACACGAAATAGGGGATTTCTAAATGGTGCCAAAATTCCAAAATGTAAAACTCTAATCACTGAATGTACATTTGGACTATCCGAGTTTGTATTTCCACAATTATCAGAGATTAAAAAAAAAGTGAATGAAATTATTTCAGATCTTTTTTCAAAAGGAAAACCAGTAATTTTATTAGGATATCAGCTCGGAAAAGCACAGACATTAAGTCAAATTTTCGGCCATTGGCAACCCTTGTACTATCATGATTCTGTAAAAAAAATGAATGATTTACATAGAAAGTTAGGCGTTTCGCTTAAAGAGGAAATGGGACATTCTGAAGCAGAATCACTAGGTTTTCTTGATAAAAAACCATGGGTAATGATTGCACCAATGATGCGTAGTGAGAATTTTTTCATAAAACATATGAAATCAAAATACAACGTAGTAACAATAGGATTTAGTGGATGGGCAAAATCTCCAAGATTCCAATTTAGGGGATATGATTACTCAATTCCACTAAGTGATCATTGTGATTTTAACGAACTTTCAAATATGGTGATTGAATCTGGTGCTGAAAAGGTTTACACAGTACACGGATTTGTTGAAGAATTTGCTTCTCATTTAGTAAAAATGGGAATTGATGCACAGCCATTGCGTCAAGACTCACTAGATGACTTTTTATAATAATTTTAATAGTTTCAAATCGTCAAAAATTTTGAACAGTTGCAATCTAAAATTAAACAAGTATCAGAATTCCTAATATGATCATCTAATGAATGTCTGCAATTGGTATTTTTACATAATCGTCTTTGCTGTTCCCTTTTAATAACTATTTGAGCAATCGCATTTGCTTTTTCTCGAGAATATTTTTTTTTATCAATATAATAATGAACAACTCTGTTGTATAATAAATCTGGATTGAATTTTTTTTCTATCAGTTTACCTGTCACCTTGGGATGGAATCCAATGAAGGGTGATTGTAGAACGAATTTTTGGAATCTTCCTAACCTTGTTTGTGATAATATCATCTAAAACATTCTTTGATTCTGCTTCAATTTTACAAAATATATCATAAATTCCATAAGTACCTCTTACTTCTTTAATCTGCGATACATTTGAGAGATCTTGGATTATTTCAACTTCTGCACCTAAATCACAATGAATTAAAACATAAGCGAGTTCCATTTTTCTACCTCATTCCACTATAGGTGTACCATCAATATCAAATACACTCTGATCCTAAAAATTCTTTTGTTGAAATGTGTAAAAATAGGCAAACCTTTGAAATTTTTATCCACAAACAAATGTTATACACCCATTAAAACAAAACACTTTTTTTATTTTTTATTAAATTTTCTAAGATTTCTATTATATGCTATTCCAAATCTATGTGCCTCATCTCGGGCATACTGTAAAATTTGTAGTGAAGATTCGTTTTTTGAAATCAGAATTGGTTTTTTCTTATTGGGCATAAACACTTCTTCATTTTCTTTAGCTAATGAAATACAAGGGACCTTAACATTTACAGTATTTAGTGAATTCAGCGCAGCATGAAGTTGACCCTTTCCTCCATCAATCAAAATCAGATTTGGCAGCTGCAAATTTTCTTTTTTTAACTTAATGTATCTTCTTTTGATTACCTCTCCAATCATCGCAAAATCGTCTCTCCCTTTGATTGTTTTAATTTTGAATTTTCTGTAGTCTGACTTGTTTGGTTTTCCATCCACAAACTGTGACATGGAAGCAACAGCATATTCGTCTCCATGATTTGAAATGTCAAAACATTCAATGATTCGGGGTAATTCGGGCAATGTCAATTTCTCCTGCAAATCAACCAATCCAGGCTCAGCTCTCTTGTTTAGAATGATGCTAAGGTTTTTGAGGATGAGTTTCAATATTTCCTTTCGTTTTCCACGTTTAGGTTGTATTATCTGAACCTGAAAATTGGCTTTTTCTGATAATAATGACTCTAAAAATTTTTTCTGTTGTGGTATTTCACTGACAACAATGAATCTTGGAATAGAATGTGTGGTATAGTATTGGAAAAGAAAATTTGAAAATGTGTTATCGGCAACTATATCAAAAGAAAAATTGCCGCTGTCTCGAATAACCCCATGAGTTTGTCTAAAAGTCATCACGATAGCAGTTTGATTTTTAATTTTAATACCGAAAAATTCTTCATCCGAACTTTGTATATATTCCATTTTCTGTTTTGTCTTCAAACTACCTAATCTTTGTAAAGTGTCACGAATCTCCTTTGCACGTTCATAATCAAGAGATTCTGATGCTGTTTTCATTTCATTTTCTAGTTTTTTGGAAAAAATTCCCATCTGATCTTTTCCTTTAAGAACTTCTTCAAGATCTGAAACATGTTTTTCATATTGGACTTGCGCATTAGTAAATTCACATGGAGCTTCACAATTTCCTAAATGATACTCCAAACAAACTTTTTTTGGCAACTTTTTGCAAATTCGTATCTTGAAGGTTTTACGCAGAGAGCCAATTGTGAGTAGTTTAGAACTTCCATGCGTAAAGGGACCAAATATTTTTCCTTTACCTAAAAATTGTCCACTCCGCGTTCTTCTAGTTACCAGCAATCTGGGATATTTTTCATCTGTTAATCTAAGATAGGTATACCGCTGTTGGTCTTTTAGTTCTATATTGTAAATTGGGCGATATTTCTTTATCATATTTGATTCTAACAAAAATGCTTCACTTTCATTATCGGTTATAACGAATTCAATATCAGAAATCTTCTCAACAAGCTTCTGTGTTTTATAATTTTGATTTTTCAAAAAATATGATTTGGTTCTCTTTTGCAGATTTTTTGCCTTACCAATATAGATCACATTCCCGCTGGAATCTTTCATAAAATAGACGCCGGATTGAGAAGGGATATTTATTGTAGAAATATCGAAGCTCATTTTTTCATGAATTTTTTGAGGTATTTTCCAGTATAGCTGCCAGGAGCTTTTGAGATCATCTCAGGTTTGCCTGTGGCAACAACTTGGCCTCCTTCATCTCCGCCTTCAGGCCCAAGGTCTATAACCCAATCAGAATTTTTTATTACGTCCATATTATGTTCTATTACAATTACAGTATTTCCAAGATTAACAAGTCTGTTTAAAACATCTAATAATTTTTGAACGTCGGCAAAATGCAAACCAGTGGTTGGTTCATCAAGAATGTAGATAGTTTTTCCTGTTCCTTTTTTTGATAACTCTGCAGCTAATTTGACTCTTTGAGCTTCTCCGCCAGAAAGAGTTGTCGAAGATTGTCCCAACTTAATGTAACCTAACCCAACATCATTGATTGTTTGTAGTTTTCGTTTAATTGGCGGAATATTTTCAAAAAATTTTAATGCCTCATAAACTGTCATGTTCAAAATATCTGCAATGTTTTTACCTTTGTATAGCACCGAGAGAGTTTCTGAATTGTATCTTTTTCCCTTACATTCATCACATTTTACATAGACATCAGAAAGAAATTGCATCTCAATTTGTTTAACACCATCCCCATCACATGAAAAACATCTACCGTCTACCACATTAAAAGAAAATTGTCCAAGAGCATATCCTCTCTCTTTTGACATTTCAGTATTTGCATATAATTCACGAATTGGGGTAAAGACACTGATGTATGTTGCGGGATTTGAGCGAGGGGTTCTACCAATAGGAGATTGATCAATGGCAATAACTTTATCTACATTTTCAATCCCTACAATTTCTTTATGTTTTCCAGAACGCTTGTTAGTTTTGTAAAAATGTGTTTCTAATGCTTTCAGTAATATTTCGTTAATTAGAGATGATTTACCAGAACCCGAGACTCCAGTAACTGTAATAAAAAACCCTAATGGAAATTCAACATCAATATTTTTGAGATTATTTTCAGCTGCGCCTCTAATAATTAATTTTCCTTGCGGTTTTCTTATTTTATTTTCTAATTTTATTAGAGATTTGTCTTTTAGGTAAGTGCCTGTAAGAGATTGATGACCATTTAAAATTTGGTCTACCGTTCCTTCAAAAACCACATTTCCCCCATGGATTCCTGCACCAGGACCTAGATCAATCAACCAGTCCGAATTTCGAATAATTTCCTCGTCATGTTCTACTATAATTACAGTATTTCCAAGATCTCGGAGCTTTGTTAGCGTTTTTATGAGTCGCAGGTTATCTCGTTGGTGTAATCCAATAGTTGGTTCGTCTAAAACATACAAAACGCCAGTCAGATTAGAACCAATTTGAGTGGCAAGTCGAATTCTTTGAGATTCACCACCAGACAATGTTAAACTTAATCGGTTTAGTGTAAGATAGTTTAATCCAACATTCTTCAAAAATTCTAATCTTTCTTTAATTTCTTTAAGAACATCACGAGCAATGTATTGTTCAGTTTCAGAAAGCTTAAGATTGGAAAAAAAGTCAAAGCAGTGATCAATTGATAAATCACAAACATCCATGATTCCTTTTTCGTTAATTTTGACCGCGAGTGACTCTTGTTTTAATTTTTTACCATTGCATACATTACAAGGAGTATCTCGCATAAACTGTTTTAACCATTCACGTTTAGCCTCCGAGTCTGTTTCCATAAAACCACGTTGAAGATTTACTATTACTCCCTCAAAAGAATCAGTATGCTGCCATGAGGAATCCCCAGCTTTCGATCTGTATCTAAAATCAATTAATTCATCTGTTCCATATAAAATAATTTTCAAATGTTTTGATTTAATTTTATTTATAGGTGTCATTAAATCAAATCCAAATTTTTTACCAACAGAACGTAAAGCCTGTCGTCTAAATGAAGAAAATCTTCCACTCCATGGAACTATTGCCCCATCAAGAATTGATTTGTTATGATCTGGTATTACTAAATCAGGATCAAATTCTATCTTAACCCCTAATCCATTACAAGTTTTACACATTCCAAAAGGAGAGTTAAACGAAAATGTTCTTGGTTCTAGCTCTCCGATAGTCACGCCACAAAATGGACAAGCATTATTCTGAGAAAATACTTTGTCTTGTTTTTCAGAAGAAATCATTACACTTCCCTTTGCGGATTTTAATGCAGTTTGAATTGCCTCAAACAATCTAGATTTCTCTGATTTTTCGGCTGTAATTCTATCTACAATAATCTCAATATTATGCCATTTTTGCTTGTTGAGGAGAGGGATTTCCTCATCAAGTGGAATAATATCGCCATCTAGTCTAATTCTAGCATATCCGTCCTTTTTGATTTGTTCAAAAAGCTTCTCATAGGTTCCCTTTTTTCTTTGAATGACAGGAGCTAAAACCAGGATTTTTTGGCCAGCAAAATCTTTCAGGACTGAATCACGTATTGTTTCAACTGACTGACTAGAAATCTTTCTTGCACAATTTGTACAGTGCGGAATTCCTATTCTTGCAAAAAGCAATCTAAGGTAATCATAAATTTCTGTTGTTGTTCCAACAGTTGAGCGAGGATTTTTGCTTGTAGTCTTTTGCTGAATAGAAATTGCAGGGGACAAACCTTCAATTGAATCAACATCTGGTTTGTCCATCATCTCAAGAAATTGTCGTGCATAAGCTGAAAGTGATTCTACATAACGTCTTTGCCCTTCTGCATAAATTGTATCAAACGCCAAAGTTGACTTGCCTGAACCTGATAAACCACTAATTACAACCAGTTTATTTTTTGGAATATCGATATCTATATTTTTGAGGTTATGATGACGGGCACCACGGATTTTTAATTTATTTTCTTTCATCATTTTTACTTATCTCCCTCTCAATTCTTTTTATTCTGTTACGGCATTCAATAGCTCGCTCAAAATCTAGATCTTCGGCATATTTTTTCATCTGAGCTTCAAGCTCAATTATGTCAGTAGTCAAATCATGAGTCGACTTGTGTTTTAAATCATCTAGATTTGTTGCTTGTTCTGGAATTGACTTTATGATTGTTTTTGGCGTAATGTCATACATTTTATTATATTGAAACTGTTTTTTCCTTCGCCTTTCGGTTTCATTCATTGCAGATTTCATTGATCTTGTCATTGAATCTGAATACATGATTACAGAACCATTTTCATTTCGAGCAGCACGGCCAAATGTTTGGATTAAACTGGTGTTATTTCTCAAAAAGCCCTCTTTATCGGCATCTAAAATAGCAACTAGAGACACTTCTGGAATATCCAGGCCTTCTCTTAAGAGATTAATTCCTACAAGAACATCAAATTCTCCTAGTCTTAGCTGTCTGATCAACTCGGTTCTCTGCAGGCCCTCAATTTCTGAATGCATGTATCGAACTCTGATTTGCTTTTTTGAAAGATATTCGGCAAGATCCTCCGCCATTCTTTTTGTAAGGGTGGTTACCAAAACACGTTCATTTCTCTTAGCCCTTTTCTCAATTTCAGAAATCAAATTATCCATTTGATTTTTAGTTGATCTAACTTCTATCTCAGGTTCTAAAAGACCGGTAGGTCTGACTAGCTGTTCTACAATCTGATATGATTTTTCTTTCTCATATTCGCTCGGAGTGGCAGAAACAAACACTGTGTTTTTGATGTATTTTTCAAATTCTTCAAATTTTAGTGGTCTATTATCATATGCACTTGGTAATCTAAAGCCATAGGTGACTAGCTGCTTTTTCCTTGAGAAATCACCTTTGTACATTCCATGAAGCTGAGGAAGAGTGACATGTGATTCATCAATTACCAACAAGAAATCTTTATCAAAAAAATCTAAAAGGCAAAATGCTTTTTGGCCAGGTTTCCTTCCATCAAAATGTCTGGAATAATTTTCAATTCCAGAACAGTAACCCAATTCTTCAATCATTTCAAGATCATATTTTGTCCTCATCTCAAGTCGTTGTTTTTCAAGCTCTTTAAGTTCCGGCAATCTTTGCTTTAGTTCTAATTTTATAGATTCTACCGCACGCTTTCTAACATCGCTGGCAACAAGCCAGTGTTTCGCAGGAAAAATTTTGATTTGAGAAATTTTTTTCTTTTCATTTAAAGAAACATGATCAAGCTGTGTAATCTTTTCTATTTCATCTCCAAACATTGAGATGCGAATTAAATCTTCTGAATAAGCAGGAATGATGTCTATTACATCACCTTTAACTCTAAAATTACCCGGAGCTAATTCTAAATCATTTCTTTCATATCTTGCATCAATCAATTGTTTAATGAGAGAGTGACGACTAATCTCCATTCCATTTCTAAGTGTAACTGCTAAATCATCCCAATCTACGGGATTGCCAAGTGAGTAAATACAAGAAACAGTAGCAACTATAATTGTCGGTTCACCTGAAAGTAGCATTGCAGTTGCTTCTAGTCTCATTTTTTCGATTTTCTCGTTGATTTGAGTGTTTTTTTCAATGTAGGTGTCAGTTTGTGGAATGTAGCTCTCAGGCTGATAATAGTCATAATATGAAACAAAATAACCCACATTGTTATAAGGAAAAAACTGTTTTAATTCAGAATAAAGCTGTGCTGCTAGAGTCTTGTTATGAGAAATTACCAGAGTGTTCTTCCCTGTTCTTGCGATGACATTTGCAACAGTGAATGTTTTACCACTACCAGTAACCCCTAACAAAGTTTGAATTTTTCCTTTTTTCACTTTCTCTACCAACTTGTTAATAGCTTCAGGCTGATCTCCCGTTGGCACAAAATCAGATTTTAACTGAAATCCATGTATCTGCTGCACAATCACAATCACCTAAAACTGAACTTATAGCTAACGATTGTTGATTAAATACAAGAGGTAAACACTAAATCCCTACCAGTGGTAATGCAACGGTAGTAAATCCATGAATGAATGGCTTTATGTGATGATAGTAGGTCTTGGACTTGACATATTAGGAGTGTGGATGCTTGTAAGCCCATTATTAAAGGTGGATTTAAGAAATAAAAAAACACTAGAAAAACAAACCAAGGATACTATGGAAGAATATGCTAGAGTAAAAGATCAAAAACCTAACACGCCTCAATCTGAAATTGCGATGTGGCCTGACCTTTCTAGACTTTGGGTTATAGTATTACAATTACATCAAAGACTTCTTAACGAAAAAATTTTACATAGAAAAAGAGCAATTATCGCTTTAATTATAATATCAGTTGGTTTTGGTTTGCAAATATTAGCCAATATCTTACAATCATACTCATTCTAAATAAAAAAGACGTGCAAGAATGACTATTCAATAGTATTTTAAAGCAATGACGATATTACAAGCACTGTACTACCATAGTGGTTCATTGACCATTCTTAGTCCATCTTTTGTTAACTCAAAGCCCATAATTTTCAAAGTGTCTATGGCAGAAGGAGTATTTCGTTCATAAATTTTTTTTGCAAGGTCAGCTCTTTCGCCTTTCCGAAGATTTTGACCAATTTTGTATTTTCCACGAATTGAATCAGGCGTAACCTTGATGATGGCAACCTCATCAATAACATCCATCTCCGGTGTGAGGGGTTCATAGCCTCCTTCTGTTTGATATTTTTTCATTAAACCGTTTAGGGCTAACGCTTTTTCATTTTTTTCTTCAATTATAGATGCAGATCCCTTGATTACCACGCTGATATACAAGGTATCAGCAAGTGAAGCATCCTTTGGATCCTCAAAATATGAAGGTAAAAACTCTAATTCCCTATCAACCTCAAAACCAACTTTATCATTACGCTTAATGTTGTCTAATTTTTCGCCTCTAGTGTGAGTGTGCAAGTAGATTGCATCATTTAGAAACACAAAATTCATGGGAATGATTTGCGGATACCCTGTTTCATCTATTGAAGCAATCCTGCCAACATGCTCAGCATCTAAAAACTCCTTGATTTTGTCCTTAGATTTTATTTCTAGCCTTCCTAAAAGTCGCATTAGTGTAATTTTCCTATTGTAAATTAAAACTTGACTAATGAATTCTGTGTTTTTCTCTATTTTTCTAGTCCAGCAAAAAATGTTTTGCTGTCTTCAGCTTTTTCTTTTAGATAAGGCATTACATCACTTGCAAACTTGTCAATGCTTCCAAAATAGTTTCTTCCCCAGAATCGGATTACGAAGTGATTAACACCTGCTTTCATGAACTTTTCAAAAATAGGAATAACATCATCTGGGGTGCCAACTGCTGTGGAAGAACGTGCAACATTATCTGGAATATTTATCGCAGCTTCACGCATTTTCACAATCCATTCCTGATTTGACATTGAGTATTCTGTAAAGTATTTTTTAAAATCAAATCCTTCGATTTCTTTTAATTTATGGACTCGCAAAATTTCTGGCTTGAATAAACTAACTTTAACCGCTTCTTTCATTCTAGCCCAAGATTCCTCTGCATCCTCTGAAAAATACACATCAATGTCTAACGCAAACTGAAAATCAACATTCTCACGATTATTTTTTTTCATGGAATCCACGATGATGTTTGCATGATCTTCAAAAAGTTCTGGGGTGTAACCGATTGGAAGCCAACCATCCCCATATTTTCCAACGATCTTCAAGGTTCGTTGTCCTCCTGCAGCCAAATAGATTGGGGGATGTGGTTTTCTTATTGGAGGGGCTTGCAAACAAGCTTGTTCTAATTTGTAATACTTGCCTTCATAATCAGCTTTATTCTCAGGAGATGAAGTAAACAATTTTTTAATAACTTGAATTTGCTCTTCCCACTTTGAGACAGGTTTTTCAAATGGAATACAAAACTCCTTGAGATTTTGTGCCTCTCCTGCTCCGAGTCCTAACACACCTCTACCTTTTGAAATTCTATCAAGAGTTATTGTGGCTAATGCAATATTGGATGGATGACGTCTTATAGCGTCTGTAACACATGTTCCTAATTCACAGTTATTAGTGGCATTTGCAATTGCTGACAACATTACCCAAGGATCTAGAACTATTGCCTTAGACCACTGTGGAACATTTGTGTGGTCCATATACCATATTGAATCGTATCCGGTTCTATCCGCTAGTATACATGCTGTTAAAATTTGGTCTTCTGAATATCCAGCACGTGCAACATTAAGACCATTTTGAATTCCAAACTTTAGTTTTACCAATCTTGAACCTTGTAACAATACGATGAATTTTTGCAATAAATAAGTTTAGTTGAGTTAATGGATTCACAAAATTTCTGTAAAATATAAAAAATGTAAAAAAACGGTATAATTTTTTACAGATTACGTGCTTTAATGTCGTTTAAACATTTCATAATATCTTCCTTTGAAACAGGAATTGGATTTGGGTCTAAGTGTCCTCTGTCAGTCATAATTGTATCGGCTGCTTCAGATACATTTGCTTTTAGATCAAGTTTATCAAATCCCAACTTTTCAATAACATCTTTGAATTTTTCATAGAAGATGGATTTGTTGAACTTGTGCGCAACAGTAGTACATGAAGAAAGAGAATATCCATGCGGTACACCTTCATTTGAAAACGCATACGAAAGCGCATGACCAAGGGTTGTGGAACAGTTTCCAAAACCCATTCCAGATAACATTGAGCCATATGGATAATTTTCGGGTTTATCATTCATTATTGCATCATATAGCACGTCAAAGGCTTGTTTACAAAGCGCTCTTGTTAGATCATTACCTAGCTTACTGTCATATCCTTCTGTTGCTTGAGCACATGCATCACAAACAGAGTTTTTAATTATTTGTTCTGGCGTTCCATCCATAAAGTAAGAATCTACTACTGCCATGTCTGCAAGAAATTTGTCTTCACGTAACAGTTTCTTCTTGCCTTCAAACTTTAGAACACAATATGTTGTCATTTCAGCACCGGTTCCATAGGTTGTTGGGATCAAAATTTTCTTTTTTCCTAACTCAGGTGCAGCATATTTTACAACATCCATTGAACTCCCTCCACCCAGACCAATCAAAACTGATGGATTTTTGTCCTTGTATTCAGACATAACAGCTTTTACATCATCTATAGAAGGTTCAGGAGTAACCTTGTCAAACAACATGTAATCCTGAATTCCCATTTTATCCAACCACTTTCCAGATAATTTCGGCGTAGCAGTTGTAACAACTAGGGCATTTTTAGGATACTCTGTTTCTCCAAGAGCATTTTCGCCAAATTTGATAGTTGATGGAATTCTTACTGTATACATGAAAAAATCAAACTTTCTGATTATTATTATATCTTACAAATTTTGCATTGGAGATGAAACATGATTATTCAAAACTATAAAGAATTAGCAACAAATTTTCGAAAAAAACGCGCTCTAGATATTTTGGAAGAAGGTCTTCAAGCAGCACAACCTGAAAAATTTTTAAAAAAAATTGTAAAACCAAACAAAATCGTTATTGGTAAAAAATCATTAAAATTATCAAAATTTGAAAATGTGTACCTTGTTTCATTTGGAAAAGCTGCTGATTCCATGACAGCTACCATAAATTCACTTCTTAGAATAAAGAGAGGGATAATTGTCATTCCACATGGTATTAAATCACAAATAAAACACAAGAAATTTCAAATTTTCAATGCAGGTCATCCAATACCAAATAAGGCTAGCCTAAAAGCTGCAAAAACTATTATGCAATTTTTACATAAACGAAAGAAAGGTGAATTTGTAATCTTTCTTGTATCAGGAGGCGGTTCATCATTATTATCGTTACCATCGAAGATAACCCTTAATGAAAAAACACAGGTAACCAAACAGCTTTTAAAATCTGGGGCCACAATTCATGAATTTAACTGCGTTAGAAAACATTTGTCACTCATCAAAGGCGGAATGATGATTGCAAACCTAGCGTGTGATTGTATTGCACTTATAATGTCAGATGTTGGGAACAATGATTTATCATCCATTTCCTCAGGATGTACTTATTACGATAAGACTACTTTCAAGGATGCTCAAAAAGTAATTAAAAAATATAATTTGAAAAAGAAAGTTCCAAAAAATGTTATAAAACGACTACATGAAGGTTCAGTAGGAATGATTAATGAAACACCTAAAAAATCAAGAATAAAAAATCAAATTATTGCCACAAACAAGGATTGTCTTAAAGAAATGGTAAAAAAAGCAAAACAACTGGGGTACAATCCTAAAATCGTAAACATCTCTGGAGATGTGAATGCTGCTGCAAAAAAACTAGTAAAACTAATTCCAAAGGAAAAAAATTCGTGTATAATTTTTGGCGGTGAAACAACGGTTCGAGTAACTGGAAAAGGTAAAGGGGGAAGAAATCAAGAGTTGGTCTTGAGAATTTTTAAAAATATTCAAAAAACCAAACAGTATTTGGTAATTTCTACACTGGGTACTGATGGAATAGATGGCAACACCAAACATGCTGGTGCAATAATAGAAAATTTTTCTCTCTCTAACAATAAAATTAACAATTATTTGAAACAAAATGATTCAAACTCGTTTTTTAAAAAATATGGAGGTTTAATAAAAACAGGTCCTACTCATACCAACCTCATGGATATAGGAATAATTCTAAATTGAATTTTCAAATATGTTCCAATTTGTAATTATAATAATTTAGTGGCAAGATTTTCTTTGCAATCAATAAGATTGTAATTCACATTTAATTTTCGTTGTACAATAAATTTTTTTATAAAATCTGTTCTAGTAGCAATAAATCGATCAGAACTACCAGAATTGTTAACCAGATTCTCATACATTGATTTTGAATCAACCATAACTTTTATCGTGTCATTATTTTTTATAGTAAATGTGCCAATCCCCCAAAATAATCCAACATGAAGAGCGATGTGTTTTGATTGTTCTGTGTCAATTTTATCCAAGTAAATGTCAGCGTGCTCTCTAATTTGTTCCACTTGAGAATCATTGGTTTGAATCACCCAAGAAATTCGCTTGGCATTCCCATCAGAATAAAAAACATGTTCCAATAGTCAACCAAAAAGGGCTTATTTGTCTATATAATTTGAATCCTTCACTTATGATCAAATTTAGAAAGCACTGCATGATGCATGAGTCACATACCTTTTTTAAAAGAATGGTTGATGATCTTGTCGTAATCTCACAACATGATCCTGAGCTTGCAGATGGAATTAAATGGCTTGATGGCCAAGCTCAAAAAAAGGGAATCTCCTTTTATGACATGGTTTTCGAAGTTTTGTATAGACACGACATTAACTCCAAAGCAAAAGAATGGCTAAAATCGATAAATTAATCTGTCATTTGTTTAGGTTCTGAGTTCAAGTGGTTTATACTCACATCCTTGAGGACCACAATATTTACCAACGTAAGCTGCCTTTGGTCTATAAAGTGCAGGTTTTGGCGCAGCTTCTGCAAACTTTTCTTCTATGATATGTGCTGTCCACCCAACAACTCTAGAAATTGCAAATATCGGAGTATTCAAATCCATTGGAATTTTTAACATGTAGTAAACCGATGCACTATACAAGTCAACATTAGGATAAATATCAATACCTTTTCTTTTTTTCATTTCTTCAATTGTAACATGTTCAACTTTTTCTGTAATGTTAAACCAAGACTCGCCAGTTTTTTCTGCTAGTTTTTTAGATAACTCCTTTAGAATCTGTGCTCTAGGATCATATGTGGTGTAAACTGCATGACCCATTCCCATTATCCTACCGCCTTCACTCAATTGTTTATTAATCCATGGTTCAACATTTTCAATTGTTTTAATATCCAACAACATTTTCATCACTTCATAATTTGCTCCGCCGTGAAGCTCACCACTTAGTGCTCCTATCGCAGCACTACCAGCTGAGAACATGTGCGCTCTTGTTGATGCAACCTGTCTTGCAGCAAAGGTTGATGCATTAAATGAATGATCAGCATGTAAAATCAAACATATATCAAATATTCTTTCAATTTCTGGATCTGGCGTTTTACCAGTCAACATATAGAGAAAATTTGCGGCGTGACTCAAATCTGAATTTGGATTCACTAATTCTTTGTTGTTTCGAATTCTTTCCCAGCTTGCCACAATTGTTGGAATTTTGGCAATAAGGTTTATGGCCCTATCATAACTGGCTTCTTTATCTCTAAATTCCTCATCATAATAGCCGGCAAGTGCAGCCACAAAGGCCTGTAACATATCCATTGGGTCGGCATCCTTTCTCCAATTTCCCATATTTTCTTGAATTCGTCTTGGAATGGTTCTTACAGATATCAATTTTTGTTTAAAATCATCTAATTGTTTTGAATATGGTAGTTCATCATGTAGAAGAAGATAAGCTGTTTCTTCAAAAGTAGATTTTTTTGTGAGGTCCAATATATCATAACCCCGATAGATTAGCTTACCCTTTACACCATCAATGTAGGAAATCTTGGTATCTGCTACCTCAATATTCCTCAGGCCTATGTTTTTTGTTTCCATATCACGGAATAGTCAAAATTTGCTATTAATCTTAGCTGTTTGAATTAAAAAAAGAAATTTGAAATTTAGCATTATGTCTAATCTATCAACTATATTCCCTTTAAGCTAATTTTTAATTTAAAATCAAATGTTACTTGCTGAACGAAAATTCATGAAAGAAGTGGATGATATGATTCTAAATAGTTCTGAATCTCAATTAAAGAAATTTCAAGAGTTGGACCTAAGGACCCAATTGGAGGGTTCAAACTTTTATGATATATTTTCAAAATATGATAAAAAATCAGTCTTAAATGTTCCTGCGATTAAAAAGAAAAATAGAAAATAGTATTTTTTGATTTAAATGTGGTCGATAAATGATTCGACCATATGGTTTCTAAAAAGATTACAAAAAAAACCGCAATAAAGGCAAAGCCACAAAAAACCAAAATTGTGTGTCTCTCTCACAAAGAAGACGCGGATGGCATAAGCTCTGCTGCTTTAATTCATCAGGTATTTGGAAGTGATACCATACTTGTAGATTATCCGGGACAAATGAAAGCATTAGAACAAATAGCAAATGATGAAAAACTCAAAACACTATTCATTTGTGATTTAGGCTTAAGTAAAAAAAATCAAGATGGGTTTGTCAAAATTCTTAGTGAGCTTGTAAAGAGGAGAGTTTCGATTACATACATAGATCATCATGATATTGATTCCAAAATTTTCAAACAATTAATAAAAATTGGTGTTAAAATGATTCACGACACAAATGAGTGTACCAGTGTTCTTACATACAATAAATTTAAAACAAAATTACAAGAAAATGCTGCATTTATTGCAGTATGTGCAGCAATTACTGACTATATGGAAGATCAACCAATTAGCTCAAAACTTTTGCAAATTTTTGATAGACAATTTGCATTAATTAATGCAACCGTTCTCACATACAACATAGTAGGACATCAAAAGGATGTTGATTATCTTCTCTATTTAGTAGAAGAACTTTCTGAATCAAAATATATGCATGAAATTCCCAACACCTTTGAATTTGCACAAATTCAGGTAGGAAAATTAGCAAAAATAATTGTAAAAGTGAAGAAAGAAATGAAACTTATGAAAAATCTTGGCTACATGGAACTTTCCGATTCAGGAGCAAGTGGAGCTGTTAATTTTGTCCTTGGATTTTCAGGCAAAGATGTTGGGGTAGCTTACAAAGAACGAATTGAACATGGAATATATGCTGTATCTGTTAGAGGTTCAAAAAACTGTAAACCTCATCTAGGGAAAATCGTCAACACCCTAGCAACTGATCTAGGTGGCTCTGGCGGAGGACACGCTAAAGCTTGTGGAGCTGTAATTCCAAAACCCAAAATTAAGACATTTCTCAAAGAATTTAATAAAAAACTGAATTAAAAAATAGAACATTATTGCAGAGATCTTGGAATTTTTTTCACTAGATGATAAATCGAAACTCTTCCAGGTCCAGCAACTATAATGGTTAATTCTCCAGCAAGGATCATCATATTCCATACCCACACCATGATGAAATTATTCTATCTCAACTATCGCATCGATTTCCGTCATAGAGTTTAATGGCAAACTGGAAACTCCGATAGCCACTCTTGCATGTTGGGCTTTTTCTCCAAAAATTTCAAAGAACAATTCCGAAGCTGCATTGATAACCTTTGGTTGTTGAGTAAACTCAGTTCCAGAATTCACAAAACCCGATATTTTGATGATTTTAGAAATTCTATCCAATGTTTTAAGTTCTCTTTTTAATTGAGCCAAAATATTAATGGCACAAAGTTTTGCAGATTTTCTTCCTTCTTCTAAATTTTCATCATTTACTCTGCCTTGATAGATTATCTTTCCTCTCTGCATTGGAATCTGACCAGAAACGTAAGCTATGTTATCAGATATGACAACCGGCAGATAAGCGCCAGAGGGTTTTGGTGGAACATGAAGTGAAATCCCTAACGAATCAATTTTTTCATCTATCATGAAAATGGTATCTGATTAGACCAATTTTTAGTTTTTATGAAGCGATTTTAATGTGTACTTTCTCTCCACTCTGAGAGTGGTTTTGGTAAACCAATCTAGGTGTGTATCCATGTTTTTGAAGATATGCCATCACTATGGCTGCCCAAGGAAGCGAATGACCGCTGTTCATTTTTGATTCAATTGTAATGTTTTTTGTTCCTTTCTCAAAATCAGCTCTACCACAACATATTGTTTGCAAGGAACAATCAACAATGTCTATAATTTCTTGAAGAGATTTTGATTTTAGATTTATTCCATTTTTTTCTAGAAACGCTAACATGTCTATTTCATGAATTTTTGAAACAAGGGTTGTAGTAAGGACATGCCCTAGTGCACTCTCATTAATTATTCGTATAATGCGATATACTTCTTGAGCATCAGCCTTTGTCATGTTGTTTAAGCTATCGATCTTCAAAGCATTCTTCCATACATATGAAAAAACTTTCATTTGATTTGCACTCAAAATTTCAGTTGATGAAAAAGTAGCTCCTTTACCATCATTGCCATCTATCAGCATTAATTCTGTTTGATCAAAAACAAAGCAATTCTGTATGATATCAGAAATTCTAATTTTTGCACCGTCTGGGATACTCTTTATTGATTCAGAGCCAATTGAAGATGGCGCGATGATGATTTTTAGTTCTAGATCTCGCCTTAACACTGATAGAAGCTGTTCTTTACATTCTGTAAGAAGGACTAAGCACCCTGGATCAACTATAACATGAATAGATGATTTGGAACTCTCAATCATTATTTTGAGTCGATTTAAAACAGCATTAGCACTAAGATTGAAATATCTTTTTTCTTCTGCACCCCTTGATTTTTTACTTTCTTCACTTACTTTTTTTAGATTTGAAACAAGCGTATTCATAGCATTTACTTTATTGATTTGACCTTGAACAATGTCATCAAATGCATCTTCTGGTGCGATTGCAGTACACAAAATTGGTTTACTTGTTGAAATTATTGCTAACTTTTTCTTTTCAAGCTTTAATAAAATTGGATAAACCTTTGTTCTTGGCAAGTCCGAATAATATGCTAATTCGCTTGCGGAAATAGTTCCTTTTGATATCAAGGCCACATAAGCCTGCGCTTCGTATTTACTTAGACCAAATTCCTCAAGGCTAACAGTTAAAGCATTTTCATTTACCATGGTTTAACATAATTTCTTGCTTAGGTAAAATCTAGAGCTAAATTCCTTTGTACAAGTACTCAAAAAAATTAGAAATTGTACCTGCAGTATGATATTACTGTGGTTAAAAACAAGCACAACATGGGGCCAAGAACACTAATACATTATTTGACTAGGCTAGATGGAGCAAAATTGATAGTGGACTCTAAATAAACAAGCAGAGTCCTAATGTATATTTTCACAAATCACGAAATACTTGACTATTTTAAAGCCGCAAGGAAATATCAAAAAGGATTTAAAAAAGATCAGAAAAATCTATTCCTTGGTAGATAAACGGTTAAAATCTACTGAAAAATCCAATCAGATGGTAGAAAATTTAACCACTGACGAATTACTTGATTTGAATGAAATACTACGACTTGCCGATTTAATTTTGACTAAACATGAAGTTAAAAAAGAATTTCACAGCTTATTGAAAGAATTTGTTGAAATAATAAACAAGTCTGCCTACTCTGTTGAGGCATTGGATGATGAAATCAATGAATTAATATATTCAGCAGAAGGCACAATGTCACGCCTCAAAGACCTACAGGGTGAAGTTTCAGATGAGTTTGATTTTGAAGCAGAAAAAACTCATGCCAATCATGAACAAATTATTCCCAAAAATTGTTCAAATAATTTAACCAAAGATTCTACTGGTGTTTACACCCAAGAATACCAACAAAATTCTACACTTGAGACTGGACAGGTAATTTAAATGAGTTTAGCCCCACAGGAATTAGAAAAAAGCGCCAGCAAATATGCTTCTGATGCAATAAAGTGTGATTCGCAAGGAGCAAGAGGCATGGCTATAACAAATTATCAAAAGGCAATTGATATCCTTGTAAGAATAATGCGATTATATCCAAGTAGTAAGCTAAATCCAATCTATAAGGAAAGAACCTTATCATACCACAATAGAATAAAGGCACTTCAACAAACACATGGTGTTGAGCCAGCAATTGATCCCAAAGCCTCGCCAGAAGAACAAAAAACCAATCTGAAGAAACAGCAAGGGGAAAATGATTTTGAAGATCTTATTTTAAAAGAAAAACCAAACGTAAGCTGGGTAGAGGTTGTTGGACTAGATGATGCAAAAAATGCATTACGTGAATCAATAGTCTATCCAACAAAAAGACCAGATTTATTTCCCTTAGGTTGGCCAAAGGGAATACTTCTTTATGGTCCACCGGGTTGTGGTAAGACTATTCTTGCAGCTGCTACTGCAAGTGAGATTGATGGATATTTCATTAATGTTGATGCAGCTTCTATGATGAGTAAATGGCTTGGCGAAGCTGAGAAAAATGTCGCAAAGCTGTTTGCAATGGCAAGAACTTACACAGAAAAGGAAGGAAAACCAGTAATATTGTTTATCGATGAAGTTGATTCTCTTTTAGGTACAAGAAATAATGAGGTAGGCGGTGAAATAAGAACCAAAAATCAATTCCTTTCAGAAATGGATGGAATTGAGGGTAAAGGAAAGAATTTGAAGTTATATGTTTTTGGGGCTACAAACAAACCATGGAGTCTTGACTGGCCGTTTTTAAGAAGATTCCAAAAAAGAATCTATGTTTCTCTCCCAACCCAATTAGCTAGAGAAAAATTATTTGATCTTTACACTACCCCACTGAAAAAAGATATCAGATTAAAGTCAACAGAACTTGCAAAGCTATTTGATGGTTACAGTGCAAGCGATATCAGAGATATTTGTCAAGCAGCACAACTCAAAAAAGTACATGAGCTGTTCAATTCTGACAATTACAAAGAACCTGTGGAGGGCGATCAATCGCTTCAACCAACCAATCTAACAATGGTGGATTTTAGAGCCATAATGACTAGGAGAAAACCAAGCGTCTCTGCAGAAATGATTCATGCTTACCATAAGTGGAATGAAGAATTCAAAGCTCTGTAAAAAAAATTAAAAAAAGCAGAGCATGCACAAAAAACAATCAAAGAAGCAATAGTTTTCTTTTTAGATATTACATGAACACTTCAAGTGTGATCATATTTTATAAAACTTAAATCAGTAATAAAAAACACTTGTCGAGGGTTACAATAACTACAAAAAAATGAGATGACGAAAAATACCTTAGAGCTATACGATGTAATATCTTAAAGCACCTGAGTAATCATTGATTCGTTTCCAATGATTGCACCATTTAATGTCACAATTTTTGCTGAGGAATTTTCTTTAATTTTTTTAATTATTGGAGAAATAGATTTTTTGTATTGCCTTTTCCGAGTTACGTAAAAGTATTTGTTAAAAGAAGGAACTACTGTGATCTCAATTTCACCAGATCTTGAAGAAAAAATTTTTTGTTTTTCTGTTTTAATTGATATCCATACTCTTTGTCCGTTTAACACAGAACCCTCATAAAAAAAAACTGGATGAACATGGCCCATGATTATTTTTTCTACATGCGCAAAATTGTCTGATGGCATAGTGTGTCCATGAGTCAGTAACGTATTTTCTATCACCAATCCTGTAGAGCTAACAAGAGTAACTCCTTCTGGAACCAATCTTTGGATGTTTGAATCATGATTACCAGGGATCAAAACAATTTCTACTTTTTTGCTTACCTTTTCAAAAAATAAAGGAACTTCGTCCATTTCATTTTTTGAAATTGATTTAATACTTGATTTTACATCTCCCAAAAGAATCAACGAGTCGGGTTTTGTAACATCGATGATTTTACAAACCTCAGAAATTGTCTCATTTATTGTAGTGTTCTTTCCAACGAAAATGTCCTTGGAAGAAAGATTGGCTTCAAATCCAATATGCAAATCTGTAACAATAAGATTTCTTGACTTGCCCTCCAAAATTAAGGCAGGTTTTGATGGAACTAATCTTGTTTCTACCATCAAAAATATACAAAACGTTTGAAATTAAATCCTTATGAACAAGGATTCAAACAAAGTAGAATCAACTGTTTCTGAAAAACGTGTAAAACTACATGTCTTTGAACCAAGTAACAAGAAAATTTGGACAGTGGTGGGAAAGGGTGAAGAGTATTGGCTTTTTCCTGAAATGGAGTTTTGTTCATGTCCTGGCTTCTACTATGGTAAATTAAATGCAAAAAAAGAATGCTATCATTTAGAGTCTGTAAAACTAGCTCAAAGTGAGAATAAAATTGAGATCATAAAATTCTCTGATGATGAATATGGGGATTTTTTATCAAGCTTGATATCTGACTTGTTATGAGATGAATCATCGAGTGTGACGGAATCAAAATACAATTCTCAAATCGAAAAGCTGTCGTCCTTAATGAGTGAAGACAAATTATCACCAGATGAACAAGACCCAAATAAACTAAAAAAATATCATGACTTTGCAAAAACAAATTTCAAAATAAGTGATGAAGCAGCTTTGCAGCTAGTGTACGAGGCCTTGGTTTATTTTAAACTTCAAAACGTCGATGCGGGCGACCCTTTACAAGAAACAGACAAATTTGGAGTAGGATTTAGTTAATTGTTTATTCTAGCGGGATAGTAAACAGGTCCTCTTTTGAAACTCCTTTCCATAATCCAGTCATGTCTTCAGATTTAACTTCTTCTACTTTAGTAATTTTTTGAATTTTGATATGGTCTGGATTTGGTGGCATCCACACCATTGCCATATAATCGTCAACTAAACCAACTTTGTCTGGCATCGCAGTAATTATCTTTTCTTTTGAAAAACCTTTTGTTAACAAAGCCTTGATATATTTTTCTTGCTGGTCCATTCGCCCATGGATAAAAAGATAAACATCTTTTTCAGAATCAATTTCTGTCACAGGTTTTCTAACACATCAAACTAAATCAATCTTTCCTGAACACATTTTATTCCTAAAAAGGGTTAAATTAGTACGTAAAACATTAAGATTGTGAAAATCGTAACGGTTGGCAGTAAGGCATTTGTTACTAGCTTTCAATTGGCGGGGGTTTCCGGTGTCATTTCTGAGACTCCTGAAAAAGCTCTACAAGAAATTAAAAAATTAGCTGATGATTCAAACGTTGGCCTAGTTTTAGTTAGTGATGATATCTCAGAGCCCATTAATGATCAATTAACAACCTTGCGTTCCGAAAAAGAGACGCTTGTATTTTCATTACCTTCTGTTGGAAGCAAAAAAGTTGATGTTGATTATAGGCTCATGTTAAAAAAAATCCTTGGCGTATAGCCGAAGAATTTTTCGAAAATTCTTTAATATACATAATAAGATTGATTGGGACATGAAAGCAGCTTTTGTAAAAAATAATTCAATAATTTCAGTTGATGATGTTGAAAAACCATCATTGGGCCCTGGCGATATCCTCGTAAAGATGGAATCTTGTGGAATATGTGGCTCTGATTTGGAAAAAGTTTTTGGTAAATATGGTCAACCATCTTTGAAGCTTGGTCACGAACCTGCAGGCATAATTTCTGAGGTTGGTTCAAAAGTATCCAATTTCAAAAAAGGCGATAGAGTATTTGCTCACCATCATGTTCCTTGCTATTCGTGTCATTTTTGTAACCATGGAAATGAAACAATGTGCCCAAAATATTATGAGATGAATTTATCCCCATGTGGTTTAGCTGAAGAGTTTCTTGTTCCTGACTGGAATGTAAATCATGGAGGTGTGCTCAAAATTCCAGATACTATGAGTTTTGATGAGGCGGCAATGATTGAGCCACTTGCATGTTGTGTAAGATCTTGGAATAATTTTTCTTACAATAGAGGAGATTCGGTTGCAATTTTCGGTGTAGGTCCAACTGGTATGATGCATGTGATGATTGCAAAAGAAAAAAGATTTGAAAAGATTTTTTGCCTCGAGATAAATGATTTTCGTTTAGATTTTGCAAAAAAATTTCAGATCACTCAAGCAATTAATTCAAAGGATTCCTCAAGAAAAGAAAAAATTCTTAATGAAACTGAAAATAGAGGGGTTGACGTTGTAATAGTAGCTACCAGCAACCTAAGTGCTTTGAAGGATGCATTTGATCTTGTAAGAAAAGGCGGGAGTGTAATGATGTTTGGTGTTCCTACTAAAGGTGACACAATGAATATTGATATGAGTGAAGTTTACTCAAAAGAGATCACACTAACGACGAGTTATGCCGCGTCTGATCACGACACAAAAGAAGCGTTGCAGTTAATAGAATCTTCAAGAATTAATGTGAAAAATCTAATCACTCATAGATACTCTATAGCCGATAGTCAGAAGGCATTTGATCATGCTCACAATGGTTCAGACACTATGAAGATAATCATCACTAAATAAGAAAGGCTTAAGAAAGGTTATCACCTTTTCTTCAAAATCAAAGAAAATGGACTGGGGATTAAAAAATAGAATTTCAAGAATAATCAAACCAGAAGACAACAGGGCAGTAATGCTGGCAGTTGATCACGGTTATTTTTTAGGACCTACTGAAAGATTAGAAATTCCAAGAAAAACTATTCGACCCTTGTTAAAGTATTGCGATTCAATCATGCTTACCAGAGGTGTTTTAAGAACATCTGTTGATGCAAGTTTTCCGGTACCTATAGTCCTCAGAGTTTCTGGTGGAAGTAGTATTATTGGTGCAGATTTATCCAATGAAAAAATTATCACAAGTGTAAGGGATGCCATAAGGCTAAATGTTAGTGCTCTTGCAATGTCCATTTTCATTGGAGCAAAATATGAACACAATTCACTTGTCAATCTAGGTAATTTAGTAAATGAAGCTGAAGAATATGGCATTCCGGTTCTTGCAGTTACAGCTGTTGGAAAAGAACTTGAAAAAAGGGACGCAAGATATCTTTCACTATCGTGTAGAATTGCAGCAGAATTTGGAGCACATATTATCAAGACGTATTATTGTGAAGATTTTGAAAAGGTGGTGTCCTCTTGTCCTGTACCAGTCATAATTGCTGGAGGTCCTAAACTTAAAGAAAGAGAGGCATTAGAATTAACATTTAATGCAATAAATGCTGGAGCAGTAGGAGTTGATATGGGCAGAAATATCTGGCAATCTGATAATCCTGTTCCAATGATAAAAGCAGTACGATCAATTGTGCACGAACATGCCAATGTTCAGCAAGCTTATGATCTGTTTAAAAAACTTGTAAAAGAGCCACAAAAACCCCTTGCAATCTCTCAAAAACAAAACAATAAACAAAAACCAACAAAACAAAAAAAGTAGAATCTTTAAAACTTTTCCAAAAATTTCGATTTAATACTAATTTACATACTGAATTTTGTGAGGCTTTTTCAAAAACTTTGAAATATGATGGTTTTATTTACCACAATTGGCATGACACAGCCTATATGCTTATGTTCTAATTTTTCTAAAAATTGGCATGACTGATCCAACTGAAATCAATTCTGTGTATTGGAATGAAGAAAAAAAATCATGGGAACACAAGATGGTTCAAGTTGAAGAATATCATGGGTTTGTAGAATGTCAACAATGTCGTAAACCATTGTCACATAATATCAAAACAGGTGGAGAGTTCAAAGTGGTTTATGTGGAATGTGGGTGTTCTAGGCGACAATCTCGTTAACCAATAGTGTTCAAATCAAGATCAAAAATAAATGGCATTTTTGAGCAGTTTATTAGATTCAGATTTCGTTTTTGTTCATTTAATTTACATTTGATACGAACTGTTAATGAACATAAATAACGATGAAGTTGTTTTACCTTAATTTGATAACGTAGATATAATGACTGATTTGTTGGAAAGGAGACGGTATTGGTACAATTACTTTTTACGAATTGCAGTAATCTAATACTAATTTAATTAATTTGTGATAGATGAATATGAACTATTTTCCAAGTTGGTTTTTTTATCAAAACAAAAGTAGCTCTTTCATCAAATGTTATGATTTCACCTGTGAATGCTTTGTTATCTACCAGCATCCCTTTTTGAAGTAATTCAAAGGCAACAATTGCCGTATCATCAAAGACGCTAATTTTAGGATTTTTTATTTGATAATCATAATCTGAAATACTTACAAACCTTAATTCCTCTAATACTATAGTAGTTGCAAAGTCTTTTAGGTCATAGGGTGGGACATCACTAAAACTTGAAAATCTAGAATCATCAAGTTGAATTTCACGCAATATTGCAAAGTTCTTACTTTTTCCAGCCTCAAAGAATTTTTCAATCGTATTGATGATTTGTTCTTTCCCTGACAAAACCGAATGCCTATCTGCAAAGAGTTAGTTTAAGTCTTCTGCAATAGAAAAAAAATTACAGGGTGTTTTTCCTAAAAAATCACGAGCGTTTTTCTCGCAATGTTTATTAATTGTCATCAGGCGTCACTATTGACCACAATGAAAACCACCCTCACAACTGGCAATTTGAGTATCGTACTGTTAGTTGACCTGATACTGTAAAGTGTGGTCCATTTTTAACGATTAAAATTATGGACTTGATGTTTGATGAATAATATAGAAAATATGATTGGCGCAAAGGCCTTGATGCTTGCAATGGAAAAAGAAGGCGTAAAGCAAGTCTTTGGACTACCCGGTGGTGCAAACCTTCCAATGTATGATGAGTTATACAAAAGTAATATCCGTCATATCCTAGCTAGACATGAACAATCTGCTGCTCATATGGCAGATGGTTTTGGACGAGTTAGCAGAAAGCCTGGCGTTTGTTTTGCAACATCAGGACCGGGTGCAACGAATATAGTGACTGGATTAGCCACTGCTCATGCAGATTCTTCACCGATGATTGCAGTAACAGGCCAAGTTCCAGTTGCTATGATTGGACGTGATGCATTTCAAGAAAGTGACATCATTGGAATGTCAAATCCATGTGTCAAGTATTCATTCCAACCAAGGAATGCTGCAGAAATTCCTGAAGTAGTGAAGAAAGGTTTCTATATTGCTGAAAGTGGAAGGCCAGGACCAGTGTTATTTGACATTCCAAAAGATGTACAACAAAATGAAGCTGAAATGATTTTTCCGGATGTTGTGAAGATTAGAGGATATCATCCCTGGACTGATCCTGCTATTCCTGAAATTGAAAGAGCGATTCAAATTTTGCTTTCTGCGGAGAAACCAATTATTTTAGCAGGTGGCGGAGTAATCATTTCATCAGCATTTGCTGAGCTTCAAGCAATTGCTGAAATGTTAATGATTCCTGTAGTTACAACATTCAAGGGAAAAGGTGCCTTCCCAGAAAACCATCCCTTGTCACTAGGACCAATAGGGATGCATGGGCATGCTGAGGCAAACAAGCTCATGATAGAAGCTGATTGTGTTTTGGCAATAGGTACAAGATTTTCAGATCGTTCAGTGGGGACATTTGAAGAATTTGAGAAGAGATTGAAAATTATTCATATGGACGTTGACCCCGCAGAGATTGGAAAAAATCAAACAGCTCAGGTAGCGGTGGTTGGAGACGTCAGAGTCTCATTGAGGATTATGCTAAAGAAGCTTACTCAAGAAGTAGTCAAAAAGTCCGATTATAACAAGTGGTTGAAACATGTAAACGAAGTCAAAGATTACTGGCGGGAAAATTTGAAAATTCATCCCGGCGAGATGAGTGCTGCAAAGATTCTAAGAAAGTTAAGAGAGACAATTCCAAATGAAACTATTCTTACTACTGAGGTTGGCCAACATCAAATGTGGGCTTCACTATTTTTTGATGTCATTCAACCAGGAACATTCTTTAGCTCAACAGGATTAGGAACTATGGGTTGGGGTTTTCCAGCTGCAATTGGTGCCAAAGTTGCAAAACCTGATGTGCCAGTTATTGATATTGCTGGAGATGGTAGTTTTAACATGACAGAGAATTCGTTAGCTACTTCGGTATTAGAAGACATTCCAGTGATTGTATTTTTGATAAACAACTATAGTCTTGGCATGGTTGCACAATGGCAGAGAACATTCTATGATAGAAGAATGATAGGAGTTGATCAACAAAATTGTCCTGATTATGTAAAATTAGCTGAATCATATGGAGCCCAAGGTATTAGAGCCCAATCTCTTGATGAGCTTGAGAATGCAATAAAGGTGGGTTTAAAAAGTGATGTTGCTACCGTTATCGATATTCCAATTGATCCTGAGGAAGATGTGTTGCCTTTTGTAGCACCAGGAACCCCATTAAAGGACATGATATTGCCTTCATAGTGATTACAATGTTGGTAATACTTTCAATTTTAGTTGAAAATAAACCTGGAATACTATGGAAGATTACACACCTTTTCAGAGCAAAGAACTTCAATATTGATACCATTTCAGTTGGAGTGACAGCTGATCCTGAATTTTCTAGAATTACAATCTGTACTCATGGTGATGAAAAACAGATACGACAAATAGTAAAACAACTTGACAAGATGATTGATACTGTAGAAGTAAAACAACTAGATGAGCATAAATCCGTTTATAGGGAATTGATACTTTTTAAGATAAAAATCAATACTCCAAGTGACAGTATGGAGATTAACAAATTAGCAAATTCATATGGCGCTAAAGTTCATGATGTAAAAAAGGATTCTATGATGGTGGAACTAACAGCAGCCCCTGATCAAATAAAAGCCTTTGAAGATTTAGCAAGACCTTTTGGAATAATCGAAACAGCAAGAACTGGAATTGCAGCTTTACAGAGGGAAGGGGCATGAGAGTAAGAATTTTTGATACTACATTAAGGGATGGAGAACAATCTCCAGGAGTTTCTTTAACCCCTGAACAGAAGTTAACTATTGCAAAAAAGTTAGACGAATTAGGAGTTGATGCCATAGAGGCGGGATTTCCAATTATTTCTGATGGTGAACTCCAAGCAATCAAAATGATTACAAGTGCAAATTTATCCGCTGAGATTTGTGGCTTAGCTAGAACCAACAAAAAAGATATTGATGTTGCAGTCGATTCAGGACTAAATTACATTCACACATTTATTGCTACCTCAGACACTCATTTGAAATACAAGCTAAAACTCAGTAGAGATGAGGTACTTACTCAAGCCATTGAAGCTGTAGAATATGGAAAATCCAGAGGGCTTCAAGTGGAATTTTCAGCTGAAGATGCAACCCGAAGTGACAGAGAATTTTTGAAAAAAGTGTTTAGTGAAGTTACAAAAGCAGGAGCTGATAGAATAGATATTCCAGACACTGTTGGATATTCTACCCCCCAATACATAGCCGAAATAACAAAAGATGCAATAGAGGCTACAAAACTTCCAATAAGTGTCCATTGTCATAATGACTTTGGTTTAGCTGTAGCAAACGCAATCTCCGGAATCCAAGCGGGTGCACAATGTGCACATGTAACAATAAATGGAATAGGTGAAAGAGCAGGAAATGCCTCTTTGGAGGAGCTAGTTATGTCCTTACAATGTCTCCAGTTTAATCAAAAATATGAGACTGGTATTAAAACAGAATTGTTGTATGATACATCAAGATTTGTTTCAAAATTAATTGGTATGCCAGTTCAACCAAACAAGGCACTAGTTGGGGAAAACGCCTTTGGACATGAATCTGGAATTCATACTCATGGTATACTTAACAATCCATTAACCTATGAACCTATTAGTCCTGAACTTGTAGGTAGAAAAAGATGGCTTCAGGTAGGAAAACATGCGGGAATTCATGGTATGTGTGCAATGCTTGAGGAGTTTGGAGTTCAACCAGACAAAGAACAGGCAAAGCAAATTCTTGATAAGATAAAATATTTGGGCGATCAAGGGAAACACATCACAGACGTTGAGTTATTAACAATAGCTAGTGAGATTATGAAAGAACGTGGAATAAAACGAATTGTTCAGCTAACCGGTTTTTCGGTGTCTACAGGAATTGGCACGATGCCTTATGCATTTGTAAAGTTGAATATTGATGGAAAAGACTTTACAGCAACTGATTATGGAGTGGGCCCAGTCGATGCATCATTAAACGCAATTCAAAAAATCACTGGTAAAATTTCGGAGGTGCGAATCAAAGAATATGTATTAGCATCAATATCTGGCGGTTCAAATGCACTATGTGAGGTTACTATCAAAGTAGAAGACGCCAAAGGAAACACATCTTCTGCAAAATCGGTTGGTGAAGACATTGTAACTACTAGTGTTCAAGCTGTTATTGATGGCATAAACAGGATTATGCTCAAAAAACTACTTAAAGAAAAAAAAATTGATAATTGAGCTTGAAAAATTATCACTAAATTAAGGAATCAAGAAAAAATGTATAACATTGCTTTAATCAAGGGGGATGGGATAGGCCCAGAGATTTCCGAATCCGCAATAAAAATATTGGAAACAATAAATGATAAACTAGATTTAAAATTCTCAATAAAACCATTAGATGCAGGCGATAGTGCCTTCGAGAAGACTGGAAAAACCTTGCCAGATGAAACCTTTGAGACAATAAAAAAATCGGATGCTTGTTTAAAAGCGCCAGTAGGAGAAAGCGCTGCTGATGTAATTGTGTTTTTACGAAGAGCACTTGACCTTTTCGCAAATATACGTCCAGCAAAATCCTACCCAAACACGAAAGCATTACGGGATGATATTGATTTAGTAATTGTTAGAGAAAATACTGAAGATTTGTACGTGGGGAAAGAATTCGAAATTAACAATTCTGCTATTGCAATACGTATTATTTCAGAAAAGGCTTCAAAAAGAATAGCAAAATACGCATGCCAAATCGCCATACAAAGAGGAGTGCAAAAAAAAGTCACCTGTGTTCACAAGTCAAATGTAATGAGAAAAACGGATGGTTTATTCTCGAGAGCTTGTGCTGAAGTCGCCAAAGACTATGCCGATATCACTTTTGACCAGATGTATGTTGATGCTTGTGCCATGAATCTCATTAGACAGCCTGAATCATTTGATGTAATTGTTACAACGAACTTGTTTGGAGACATTCTCTCTGATGAAGCAGCGCAAGTAATAGGCGGATTGGGAATGGCGCCATCTGCAAATATTGGCGATAATTTTGCTTTGTTTGAACCTGTACATGGAGCTGCCTTTGACATAGCTGGCAAACAAATAGCAAATCCAACATCTTTTATTTTATCAATAAAGATGATGTTAGAATGGCTTGGGGCAAAACACGATGATAAAAAATGTTTTGAAATAGCTAATAAGATTGAAAATACCGTATATGATGTCATCACACAGGGGATAAAAACAAAAGATATTGGTGGAGAAAAAACCACTTCAGAATTTACAAACGAAATTATACAAAGACTGATCTAGTCTTTTTCTTTTTTAATGTCCGAGGCAGGTGGATGAAGTGACCAGAAAAATAAAGCCAACCCTATAGGAATCATGAACAAAATTGCGGCAATCAATGTTGCCGTGTAATAACCTGGGTCAAGTCCAGGTATGAATGGTCCAGGAAACACTGCATATATCCAAAGTAGCCCCTACATACCAAAAGAATTTTGTTTCTTTTTAGAATTTTTTTCCAATCCAGTTTCCTTTTTTTAATAAAACATTCCTTGCACCTTGAACGGTCCTCTATCATGCAAGTCGTGCAACAATGTCTTTCACAAAAGTAACATTTTCTGTTCCCAAATGCCGAGCCGCAAAATTCACATTTATGCATTAGATTATTTTCGATTTTTTTGAATTTATCCTTTTTATGAAATTGAATTGGTTATGAAGATGAAAAATAATTTTTTAAACCACATTTGATACGAACTGTTAATGTAACAAATTGTGGTGCGTGAATGGTACTATAATTTATTGATAATCTATACAGGATTTGCCCAAACCCAAGAATTTACGCTTAAGCTATAATTTTTTCGCTGGAATATAGGATTGACTGTAGTTCTTCAAATATTACACACTGATCTTATTGTAAGACAATAATGTAAATTTCCCATTGAGCACGGATTCGGAAAATTTTGATGAAGAAGGATTACTCAAAGCTATAAAAACTTCGGAGTTATCTGAACAAATTGCAAAACTTACCTGGAATTGGAATAATTATTCAGACCCTATTAAAGTAGCACATGAACTGATAGCTAAGCGTCAAAAACTTTTCATAGAAATTTCCGAGTATATACAAATAATGGGTTCTAAGCTTAGTAAGAACCAGCAAAATCAAATTGAAAATGCGGTAGAAGATTTAGGAAAACTAATTCCGTATATGAAAAACAAAATCAAACCTTATGAAAGTTTAGAAAAAATAGTCAGTTAAATAAATTCTGTCTATTCTCAGGTGGACTTTCATAATCCTATCTAAGATTACATTTGATACTCACTCATGACATTCTTCATGCTAAACTAAGAAAAGTTCACTAACATAATCAACTAAAATGATTATTTGATATCGGCTTATGGCACTAATCTTTTGAGATTCGTACCATACTTAATAATCTTAGATAGGATTATGATCAATTTAGAAAATATTCTAAATACTGGAGGGATTGTACTGACTACAATGATGAAAGAAGAATATGAACAAAAATGTAAAAAAATACTAGATGAGCATGGCATCAGATTTGCTGGACTGATTGATGATTCTGGCAAATTAATTGCGGGGGGGGTAAAACAAGGAATTGACTTGAAACTGAACCCTACACAACTTGAAAGTATACTTAAAGAGATGGCCTCAAGGATCTCCAAAAGAAAAATACATGATAAAGAACTTGGTCGTGTAAAATATTCAGCCTCCCGCCGTGAAGATGTGGTAATAATGAGTTTTCCCATATACCAAAATGCGGTAGCAGTTGTTACAGAATCCAACGTCAATATTGACAGGATTGCTTGGAGAATAATTGAAATCTTGGGCTATCAATGGTCAGAGTTTGTTGGAAAATAGAATTCTCAAATAATCATTTTACTTGATAACAGTTTGTAATTATATCCAAGATTATGTCGATGAATATTATTTTATACTATCTGGAAGTTTTATGGTGTTAATCTGTCAGGATCTCGAGGATAAAGAATGACTTCTCTAACATTATCAATCCCTGTTAGAGTCATCATTAACCGTTCGAGTCCTAACCCCCAGCCTGCATGTGGAGGCATTCCCCAATCAAATGCTTTCAAATGGTCCACAAACTGAGCTGGGTCAAGCCCTTGTTCCCTTAAGCGCGATTTTAAAACTTCAGAGTCATGCAATCTTGTGCCACCTGAAGAAAGTTCAAGATATCCATATTGAAGATCAAAAGACCTTGAAAGTGACGGGTCATCATCTTTTTCACGAATGTAAAATGGCTTTAGTTTAAGTGGCCAATCGGTAATAAAATAAAATCCAGGATGTTTTTCTCCCACAATTCTTAGATGAGAGTCAAGCAAATCATCTCCAAATTCTAATTTCACCCCTGCTGCTTTAACCTCATCGAAGACATTGGAATATGTTATCCGTTCAAATGGTGATGATCGTACTTTAATTTCATGACCAATTATTTTTTGTTCTTCTTTGCAATTTATTGATGTAAATTTGTATACATCTAAAATTAATGATTCCAAGATGCTCATTACATCAGTATAATCCATGAATGCAGCTTCGATGTCGACACTAGTAAATTCAGCTAGATGTCTTCCCGTGTGTGATTTTTCTGCCCTGTAAAAGGACGCAATTTCAAAAACTCTTTCTAATCCAATTGTCATTTGTTCTTTGTAAAGTTGTGGACTTTGGGCAAGATATGCGGTTTTGCCAAAATAATCCAAAGAAAAAAGATTTGCTCCGCCCTCACTCGCACTTCCAATAATTTTTGGCGTATTAATCTCAATGAATTTTTTTTCAGTTAATGTTTTACGAATTGATGATAAAACATGATGTCTCAATTTGAAAATTGATGCAGTTTTCTGATTACGCATATCAATAGCTCTGGAGTTCAATCTGGTGTCAATATTACTTTCCAATCTACCTAATGGATCGATAGGTAGTGGATGAATCGCTTTAGCCAAAACCTCAATTTTCTCGGCATTAACCTCATAATCAAAATCTTTAGCTTTGGTTCCTTGAATTGTTCCACTTATTCTTAGAACACTCTGTCTGTTTAGATTTTCAATCTGGGCATTTAATTCTCCTTTAACAATTACTTGAGCTATTCCTGTTACATCACGTATTGTCAGAAAAGTTATTTTGCCTAATTTTCGTAGATCTTCTACCCATCCACCTAGAATCACCTTCTGGCCTATCATATCTAATTTAATTTCGTCAATGTTGTGTGTACGATTAAACCTCATTTTTTACTTCCAAATCTCACACTTTGAGTAAAGGCATGTTTTAAAAATTGTGTTAGCTAATTAGTCGTTTTAGATTAGTGCAAAACAAAAATGTAGTATCGGGTTCAACATAATTATATGACATTCCTTAACGTGGAAAAGTTATCCGCTAGATATCAAACCTCAAAAGGAGAAATTCATGCTCTAGAAGATGTTAGTTTTTCACTAAATGAGGGAGAATCGATTGGAATTGCTGGAGAAAGTGCATGTGGCAAAAGTACATTGGGACTTTCAATAATTAGGATGCTACTTGGTGGAAAGATTATTTCTGGCAAAATAAATCTTAATGGTGAATCAATTTTAGATTTGTCAGAACAAGAATTCGATAAGAGATATAGATGGAAAAAAATCGCAATGGTGTTTCAAGGAGCCATGAACTCACTCGATCCCGTTTTTACCATAAAAGAACAGTTTGTGGAGGTTCTAAAACAACACAGATACGAAGGAAATTTTGAGAAGGTAATTTCTGATGCAATAAACTCTGTAAGTCTTGATGAGAATATCTTGAAAAAATATCCGCATGAGCTTAGCGGAGGAATGAAACAGAGAGTAATAATAGCAATGGCTCTTATCCTAAAACCAAAATTTGTTATTGCTGATGAGCCAACAACAGCTCTGGATGTTTTAATTCAGGCTCAGATTGTTAATCTTTTGAAGAAATTAAAAAAAGATGGACTATCAATCATGATAATCACACATGATCTTGCAGTACTTTCAGAAATTGCAGACAAAATTGGAATAATGTATGGGGGCCAAATAGTTGAATTTGGAAGCTCATATGATGTATTCAAAAATCCAAAACATCCATACACTCAAGGTCTTTTGGCGTCAATTCCCACACTTTATGGAAACAAACCCACATACATCAAAGGAATCCCTCCAAGTTTACTTGACCCAAAACCTGAATGCCGGTTTATAGATAGATGTCCGTTAGCAATGGAAAAATGCAAAAAAGATCCCCCAAATTTTAAAACTGATTCTGGTTATGTAAAGTGCTGGCTACTTGAGGACAAAGAATAAAGATACATTTCTTTGCGAAAAGTTCTACTATTACTAATTCATTAACATTTGATTCAAGCTGTAAATGGGAAAATTGTTAAGCTATATTTCCATTATCCATATTAATAATCCAAATATAGAGTATTCCGTAAAATTATAAGAATCGAACTTAGAATTCTATCTATGGTAATCATTACAAAGAGTATCAGAGTAAAATCAAAAGGGGAAAATGACATGATAGACATTACCCCACAAATCTCAAAAATCTTAGAGGAGTCAAACATCAAAAATGGTAATGTCACGATCTTCGTTTCGGGCTCTACTGCTGCTATTACAACCATAGAATTTGAGCCAGGGTTACTCAGGGATTTTCCAAAAATGCTTGCAAGAATTGCTCCCAAAGATATTGAATATGGTCATGAACAGGTGTGGCATGATGGTAATGGCCATTCTCATGTAAGAGCATCGTTAATAGGACCATCAATCACAATTCCATTTAGAGACTCACATTTACTGTTGGGAACATGGCAACAAATTGTTATGATTGAACTAGATACAAGAAGCAGGGATAGGAATCTCGTGTTGCAGATTATGGGAGAAAATTAAACTAGACTTAATATTCTTATTAAAAATTAAATGCAATAATGGACTAGCTTTGAAAACAGAGAATTTAAGGTTTAGAATCTTCTTCATCAGTATTTTTTGCAAATGTCTCCGAGTCAGGATTTTTATCAGTGTTTTTTTTAACATCAGAATCGAGTTTTTCATTTAGTTTATCTTTTCTTTTCATTTTTCTCCCGATACCAATTAAAATAAAACCGGCAAAGCCTATCGCGCTCAATTCAATAATCCTACCCTCTGAGAATTCACCAACGAGTCCAGTTAAATTTATTATCGAAGCTGTAAACCCAACAGCAAACAATATCTTGCCGATACCATTTAATGTGTTTCCAAGATTCATGTTCTAATGTTCTAATCATATTTTTCTAGTAATTTAGGAGTTTTGGGGGCATTATTCAATAATTATCATAAAGTGTTTTATTTTGTGACAATCTCAGCCAAAACATGAGAGGGGTATTTTGTGCATTTTCCTTTTTTAATATTTGATACGAATTGTCAATCAGATAGAATTCTTTTCAAAAAAATTCAATGAAAATTGCATTGAATCAATCATCTAGTTTCTAATTAGTAACCCTATACAAGATTTGCAAAAAAGTTTAAGAAAAATCTGATTTGAATTAAATATAAAATCTCATTTCATTATTCTGATAAATATTTGAGTATATTATCAATAATCTTAGAATGATCAGCATCAGTCTCTGTAGTGAGATAAATTAGATGTTCTCCACCAAATGGAATGGTAATTCGCTTTATTTTTTCATACTCGGCGATAGCATATTTTCCCTTACCAATCTTGTTGGAAACTTTGTTACGAAGTTTCCATGAATTAGTTGCCATGGTTATTGCTTCTATACTCTCCCTTGGACTGAGGATTTTCTTAACACCTTTACGATGACCTGTGTGTGTGATTCTCCCATCCATGTCACAAATTGTCACATATCTAATTTTAGTATCGATATCCAAAATTTTTTCATAAAGAGATTTGTAATCCATAGTCCATTTCTCGGATTTAACCTCATATAAATACAATAAAAAATGGTAACTGAATGACTAATTCTGATTTACAATTCACATCAAATGTTAACCTCGAATTATTCCATTGTTGATTAACCATTCAAGGGATGTAGTAAGCTCATCATCTGAGATTTTTTCATTTACCCAAAACTCGACGCTCTTCTTAATCCATCTCGGAATTTCATCTACAGATTCTCCCTCTGATGCTTCTGCATAGGGTATTGATATTACCTCATTTTGCACTAGATATTCTATGACTTGAACAAAACTAGAATCATCAACTTGGTCTGCTATCCAAAATTTAACGACTCGTTTGACCCATTCAGGTATCTTTGTAATTTTTTGAGCTTGCTCTACAACTGGTTCAGAATCAGTTGGTATTAAAATCTCCTTGCAGTTAGGACAGGAAGTTGAATATCTGGAATCCATTAAAATCAGATAATATTGTTTTGATACATCGATTTTCAATGCTTCTCCCTCCCATTTTCGTAGGACATCAAAACAAACTGTAAGAATTTTTGAACCATTGATAGGAATTCCATGACGTATGAACACACAATCATCAAAGTTGTTACCTAATTCAATATCCTGAAATCTGTGTTTGAAATTTTCCAAATACTGTGGATAATAATTGGTTATAGGTATTTTTTTTGAATCCTCGCCTCTCTCATCCTCAATGATCTTAAAGACATCAATTCGAAACATATTCTTATGTAAAAAATAGTGCTCAACTCCTTTGTTTGTTATCATGAATTTTACTTTCAAAATATCTGAATAATCAAGCGGACCATGTACCCATTCCTCAATCGGAATGACATTTGTTTCCAATACGCTTAACTCTATTAGATCTAGATCATATAAGACTGGGCCATAAGCTTGGACAAAACCAATTGATAAAAGTAAAAGAATAATCACAACAATGAATATGGAATTTTCTTTCATGTAGCTTTAAGAATGGTGTTTCATTATGGGCAAACATGAATCAATTATTCTAAGAATTTCTGTCCTTACAACTTTTTTATCAATTGAAACCCATACTCGATTTCTCTTTAGCGCAAATGAAATTGTCTGAACTTTTTTTCTTTCTTCCCACTCAAACTCTACTGGACCAAGTTTTTTGTCAAAAAATGCTTCCATATCAGTTTTGATAGCAATGTGGGAAAATTGGTATCGTATGTCCCTTGCATCAAGTAATGGCTTAAGATCTGGCCTTCTGTAATGGGCCAAAAGTTCTCCTCCATTTCCAATTACAGCTACAAATCTAATGTATTGGCTAATCTTTGCAATAGCTCTGCAGATTTCTTGATTGTATTTTTTTATCAATTTGAGTTATGTAACAAAATATTCTATTTTAATGATTATGGAGTTTTGATTATTATTATCAGAATTTTTTATAGTAATATATCTAATTCCGTTACTTAATTTTCGCCACAAATCTAAGTAATTGATCTAATTGGACATTTAATTTCTCAAAGGCTACGGCTTTTCTGTTAAAGTCAAAGATTCAAAGATTGTTTTAAAAAATTAGGATTGATATCATTGTATTGTAGAAAAGGTTGAAAAATGTCATAACGATTTAATATATTAAATAAATATCAAAAAAATCATGTTCAATCCAAAACTTTATGTTAAAAATTCATCACTATACTCAAAAATGAAGTTTATGATTGGTGAAGCAGACTTTGGAAAAGTTTGGCAAGAAAAACCACTTGATTGGTATTATGATCTATGGAACAAATTACCTTTACTTCACAAAAATTTTCAAGAATATTTTCAAGAAAGAACATACGACATTAAGACTGTATTAGATTTAGGTTGTGGTGCAGCCTATTATCCATTTAAATTTCCAGAAATGTTCAAAGGAAAAAAATATGTTGGAACTGATATTTCTGAGCCAGTAATAGAGTACTGTAAAAAAAATTCTCTATTTGATTTTTTTGCGGGTGATTTTTTAAAGATGGATCTTAAAAATGAGTTTTTGAAGAGAAACCTCCCTACAAAGTATGATTTAGTTTATGCTCATGGAGTAATTGATTGTGTATACGACATTGAACTTTTCCTAAATGTATTATTGAAATGTTGTAAAAAATATGCGTATATTCATTCATGCCGTGGGTACCATCCAGAACTTGAACATCACAATATGAATTGGAGAGATGAAGATGGATGTTATTATAATGACATATCTGTAAAACAAGTAAAGAGATTTTTGTTAAATTATGGATTAGCTGTTGATGAATTTATCATAAGGCCACAACCAACTGGATTTGGTGGAAATGTGCATACCATAATAGAAATTACAAAAAAATCTCAAGATTAAAAATGTCTCAGAGTCCTAACGAATTCATCGACAGAGTAAAAAGGCAAAGAGTAAAAAGATCTAGTTTTGGAGTCAGACAGAGATATCATTTCCAGAATATTGTGGAGTCTTTTTTGGAATATCATAGATTTTCAAAGATTCCAAATATGCAAGATGTTTTGAGATTGATTCAGTATCGCCAAAGGATACTAGTATTCGGTCATTGTGTTTAAACACATACTGAGATATGTCAGAATAGTATTCCTCTCCATTAACATAAAACACCAAAGATTGGTCTTGTCCAGTACAGAACCTGCCAGGTTTGATGTCCGCAGATTCATCATGATTCAATATTATACAGTCCGGTGTAATCTTCATTCCAAATGATGCAAATAGCATCTCCAATGGAACACCAGTTGCATGCTTGTGAATTAGGTACGGGTTATGATTCTCAAAGTGGATGTATCTGCTTGAAATCTGAAACTGCGGCAGGCCAAAGTTTAGCTGCTCACCATCCACAAAAACTGCAATTGCAGCATGCTCATGATCACTTCCATATTCACCCACACCATACTGGTTTACCAATTTTTTTTCAGGATCTACATTGATGGTATTTTGAACTATCCGTGAATCAATCTCGTTTTGGTTCATAAAATAGTATGAAAAAAATCCAGACGAGACAATCACAAAAGCTACTGCAATTACCAAAATTACCCTGTTTTTTGGTTTAGACTTGATAGACTCTGCATCAAAATACTCTGAATTACCCTCCTCAAAACGACCCGGCAGACTGTAATCTGAATCAGAGTCTTTAGGAAGGGTTTTGTCGCTATCTTCAGGCAATTATTAATCCAAATGCTTTGATTCTATAAATTTCCTAGAGTCAAACAATATGAAAAAATAATTGAGTCTTTTTTAGGTAATCCTGTATAGATTATCAAATCGTACTATGATTACCCATCACAGAAATTTTATTTTTAAGAAAGAAATTTTGATTACTACTTCCTTTACAATCATATGAGTGAGGATCTCATGAAGTCCATCATAGGACTAATACAGAATGACAAAGGGGATAAGGAGATTTTAATGCGAATCTTATATGATCTCAGAAAAAATAAAAAACTTTTTGGTTCAGACAAGTCATATCTCAAAACCATTATTGAGAAATACCTGCCAGAAGACAAATATCTTCTAAAGTCTTTAGAATAGTAAAATCATAGAAATTATCTAAAAGGTAAAACCAAAAAATCCTAAAACACGTGGTAAAACGTGTAGTGGGGATATTATTTTAGCATTTCGTTAAAACTGTTGATTACCAGTTCATATCAAATGTTAATTTATAGTTAAATAATGCGTGGAAAATGATTGATTTGTGGATTTTACTGATCTGTTTCCTTTTGCACCTGTAGTTGGGTATCCATTTCTAAGTCTTGTCAGCTTTTTTGGTTCTCTAATCCCATTCGTTCCAATTCCATCATTTATCCTACTTGCAACCATGGCAGTTGGCGATCAATATAACATTCACATATTGGCTCTTCTTGCAGCAATTACAGCAACAGCTGCAAAGCAGATAATTTTCTATATAAGCTACACTGGAAGGCGAATAATTACAAAAACAACCAAAAAAAGAATGATGCCTTTTCAGCGTCTAGTAAAGAGATATGGTGCCAGTGCTGCTTTTATTGCCGCTGCTACTCCAATTCCAGATGATTTAGTTTACATACCATTGGGTTTGGCAAAATACAACCCAAAAAAATTCTTTGTTGCAACTTTGACTGGAAAAATAGTTTTAAGCTACATAATTGTGATTATTTCACATTTCTTTGGCGATGCAGTGGAACCACTCCTAGAACAAGTTGAAGATCCAACTGCAATTTACGCTGGAGTAATAGTTTTTGGCGTAGCGCTAACTGTAATTATTATTCTTATGTTTAGACTTGATTGGGCTCAAGTTCTTGGAAGATTTGCTCCTTGGACACTCGATGATGATGATGATGAAAACAATTCAAATTCTTAAACTTCTATTTTAAAATTCCAGAGCTTATCAACACCATTTTTTATCCCAACTCTTTTATCTGTGATAATTTTTTTCCCGAAATCCAATCCATTTACAATGTAAAGTTCACTTTTCTTTGCTAAATCAACACCATACTGTTTTTTGTTTATATCTAAAGCCTGCGTAAGTTTCCCAGGTCCATTTGTTAGATTGGAAATCTCGTTGGTTTTTCTATTTTTTATCATTATATCTATGCCTTTTTTTGGCATTAATGCTCGGATTAAAACAGCACCAGCTTCATGTTTCTCACCCTTTGCAACAACATTGACGCAATAGTACATTCCATAAGTGAAATACACGTATGCTCGTCCGACTTGACCAAACATGGCCTTGTTTCTCTCAGTCATTCCTCTAAATGCGTGGCTTGCAGGATCATCTTTGTATCTATATGCCTCAGTTTCAGTAATAATACCAGAAATAGTCTTTTTTCCAGTCTTTCGAACAAGACTTTTTCCTAGTAGTTCTCTTGCTACTTTGACAGTACCTCTCGCATAAAATTTTCTAGGCATAATTCCCATCTTTTTCAACCCTCATTCAATCTATTCAGAGTTTTTACTAACGATTTCATGTCTTTTTTTAAGGTACTCATCAATGCTTGGTTGTAAATTATTGCTGCGGGATGTACTGACAAAAAGTAAAGATTTCCATTTTTCTTAATTATTTTACCACGATTTTTCAAAATGTTGTTTCCTCCAAGCAAGGAACGATAAGCGGTATTTCCCATAATGCAGATAATCTTAGGTTTTATCAAGTCGATTTCAGATTTGAGGTATTTCTGACAGGCTTTTTCTTCGTCTTCTTTTGGAACTCGGTTTTTTGGAGGTCTACATTTTACGACATTTGTGATGTACACTTCATCTCTTGAAATTCCTGCATGCTCAAAGGCAATTGATAATTTTTTCCCTGCAACACCAACAAATGGCTCTCCCAGCCTATCTTCACTTCTTCCAGGAGCTTCTCCAATGAAAAAAAGATCTGCATTAAAATTTCCTTTTCCTGGAACTGCATTTGTTCGGTATTTGCAGAGTTCACATTTTTTACAGACAATGACTTGTTGTCTTATTTTTTCAATTTTTGAAATCATTGTTATTCAACACTCTTTACTGTAGCCATTCCTCTCACAGAAGGACCACCATTTCCCATAATCATTGATTGCATAGGATCGCCCTTTCCACAATTTGTAATCGGTCTAACTGTGAAATCATTTGCACATGCATCAATTGATTTAAAAAATTCTGGAGCGTTTCCGAGCACAATTACATCTCGAAGCAAATCGGTAATTTCACCATTTTCGATTTTATTAGCAAATTGACATGAAATACTCCAGTTGTGTCTGTTCATATCTATTGACGGAATTTTCATATTTGAAATCAAGAAGCCTTGTTTGACTTCTTTTATCATTTCTTGAGGTTCCCAATCTCCTTTGTCAATACAAGTGCATGCCATTCTAATCAACGGCATGAATTTGTATGAAGTTGCTCTCATATTGGCGCTTGGTTTATCATCAAAAATTTCTGCAGTCTCACGATTCTGCAGATGGCGTGTCAGTACTCCTTGTTCGATTAGGTTTGTCCTAGATGATTTTACGCCTTCATCATCATAATGATACCAACCCAGGCTTCCCTCCAAAGTTGGGTCATCAAAAACATTGAGGCTATCTGAACCAATTTTTTCTCCAATTTTTCCAGCCCACCATGCTCCTCCTGCCCACGCCATTTCTTTTCCAAGAACTCTGTCAGCTTCAGAAGGGTGACCAAGAATTTCATGTGTGAGTAGGGAAACAAAATCAGGATTTAATATTACAGTAGAGTTGCTTTCTTTTACTGGTTTGGCATCAATTAATTCTGATGCTTTTTCTGAAATAAAGTTGGCAGTTTCAAAAATATCACATTCCTTAGTAATTTTTTCGATTCCCCCTCTTCCTCCTTCAGTTATGTTAACTGATTGAGTTAAGCCCGATTCATGAGCAGTTGCAACTAGATCCGCAATGATATCTGTATGGTTTTGAAAAATTTTCGAGCCTTCCGAGTTTACAAAATACTTTGAAACAGTTGTATAACTTAAACTAGTGACAGCTTTAAAAATTCTTTTTTTCGTTTGAATAATTTTATTACAATCGAAACCAATCTTTACTAATTCATCTAGATGTGGTTCCTCCAATACAGGATAATCTATTTTGTCTATATTTTTTGGAATATCTACCAGCCGGACTTTTGTTTTCTTTTTTTCGCCGTAATAACGCGCAGTCTTTGCAGCGTCGCTTACGGCCTGTTCAACAATTTTTAATGATGATGGATTTGAAATGGAGTAAAAACCCCAAGCTCCATTATATAATATCCTGATTCCCAATCCTTCATCTTCTTTAGAAATAGGATATTCTATTTCACTATTTTCAATCACTATTCCTTTTTTTGAAATTTTTTCTGTTCTAACATCACAATATTGGCAACCCACATTTGCTGCAAAAACAATTGCCTTATCAGCAAATTCTTCTAATTCCATCAAATTCTATAATTTATTGTCATTCCTAAATCTTGTGAAAGTTTTACCCTAAAAACAGGATTTTTTTAAATTCAGCCAGAAATGGAGGGTATAATGTAAAAGAACTCATCTTCAAAACCATCATCCGTTTTTCCTTTTTTTCGCAATGATGCAAAATAGGCAGTACTGTTAGGATAGAATTCTTCATTGGTCTTGTGCTTAAGTGGCTTTAATTCATCCATGTTAAATGATAATTAAAAACACAATTTTTTAAACAGAGTAAGAAAATTTAGTTAACGAAGTTTGATTTCTTTAAGCTGAGTCAGATAGCAGAATTTTGTCAAGTTAGTGTTTTAGGTATAGTGAAAATGAATGTTGAGCCTACGTTTAGAGTACTTTCGACCCATATTTTTCCACCATGATTTTGAACAATTCCCTTACAAATGGCGAGCCCAAGGCCACTTCCTGCTCTTTCTCTTGTTAGAGAGGTATCTACCTGATAGAATTTTGTGAACAAATCTTTTTGTTTATCAATCGGAATTCCTGTCCCATTATCATTTACAGAAATTTTAACTTCTGTTGGTAGTTCCTCAACATTTACTTGAATGGCACCTGTTTTTGGTTTCACAGCTGTAATACTATTTTTTATAAGATTTGAAATAACTTGGGCAATTCGTTCAGGATCATGAGTCACAATGATGTCTGGTGAATTTAGTGCAAGCTTGATTTCATCCTGAATAACTTTGGGTTTAAAAGATTCAATTGCTTTTTCGATAGATTTTTTTATAGAAATATTTTCTTTCATCAATCTCAGTTGTCCAAGTTCTAGTTTTTGTACATCTAAAAGATCAGAAATTATATCTAACAAAGACGTGGCACTGTCTTTTATTATTGTTAATCTTTCTTTTTGTATAGTAGTAAGCTTTCCTAAATGCTCACTCAAAAGAAGATCGGCATAGCCCTGAATTGGAACAAGAGGTGTTTTAAGTTCATGAGTAATCATCGCCAGAAATTCATCTTTTGCGATATCCATTTTTTTAGCTTCTAGTTCTTTTTGTTTAATTGTATCTGACATTATATTGAATGAATTTACAAGATCTCCCACTTCGTTGTCAGCTTTGTAGTCAATTTTTTCACCGTACATGCCTTCTTTAACACGTGATAAACCAGTTGTAATTATTTGCAGTGGACTCAATGATTGCCTTATGGTGTATAAAACAACAAAAAATACAAAAATATCAACTCCCAATAAAATCTGAACTATGATCTGTTGCTGACTTTGGTCTTTATTTAATTCTGCATTCCAAGAGTCTAGTAAATCATCAATACTTGATTGTAATATTAGTTTTTGTGAATATAATTCAAGTCTTGCAGATTCAAACTCAGGAGCAAGTAAAGAATTTTCCTCCAAAGTTTTTAGTCTAAGCTGAATTGTGTCCCATAATGGTTCCAATTGCCTCAAGGCGTTTGAATTTTCTCGTGGAATATTGATTAATGTTTCTGGTACATGTTCTTCATCAATTGCAGGTAGCCCTAAGACAGAATCTCCAACAAGTTTTCTCAAATCAATTTCATAACCTATTCTGGATTTTTTTATCTCTTCTCTAACTCCTTTCTCTTCTCCTATTGAAATTAACAATGCTTGACGACCAAAATCTTTAGAATGTTCCTTCATATCCAAAGCAATTTCTTTATGTCTAGTATAGTCTCTGTCTAATCTTTCAAGCTCTTTACTCACAGAGTCAGTTAGAAGAATAAGCTCTCCGTTTTTATCTTGAACGTAATTTAATGCGTTTACAACCACTATATCAAAAACTGAGGTTCCTTCAACATTGCTGGCACTTAGTTGATACGAATTCCAAGAATTATACACATTATCATATTCTGCAGAAATTGTTTTAGGAATTGTAACAATACCCTGTCCTCTAATTGTACCGCCATTTTTTAAAACACTTAAAACATGTTCAAAGTTTGTTATTTCCAGCTGTAAAATCTCTTTATCTTGTTCATTTCCGCTTGCTATAGAAGCAGAAAGACTGGATATTGTTTCAGTATTTACTTTCAAGTCTCCTGCACGAATAATTGAATAAGATTCATCTGTTCCAACCTGTTGAATTTGGAAAAGCAGTAAAAGGTTGATTATTGCAAGCGTGATAAGAACGCCTACGAGTATGTAAGTTTTGCTTATTATCCTCATACTGCAGAATTACAATTTATTACAATATAAAAACAGCAGGTAAAATAATATTCATGAACATATATGACAGATGAATTTGTAAAAGTGTCTGAAAAAGAAATCAATGAAGAGTTAGAAGGCATTTCTAAAATTCTTGATTCATGTAAAAATGATAATGAGATCAAGGAAAAATGTCAAGAGATCAAAAACCATCTTCATAAAATTAAAGGATTGGCACCAATGATGGGCAAAAAAGGCATAAGTGAAATTGCGAGTATTAACGATTCGTTATTAAAAAAAATTCTGGAAGACAACATGGTTGATGGGATATTTGAGACCATCAGTGAATCAAATCAACGGATGAAAAATCTCATGCAAGATTCAACATTGGGAATGAACGAATTTATAAAAACTATCAAAACAAAACATTCAGCATTTTTAGAATAAGTTATTTTTATAAATAATGTTTTTATTTGATTTTAATATGGTTTCAGTATTAATCGCAGATGATTCCGATGCAATAAGGCTTGTACTGAAGGATATTATGAATATTGGTCACCATACTGTGGCTGGTGAAGCAAAAAATGGAGATGAGGTAATAGAAAAATACTCTAAATTAAAACCTGAGATTGTTTTGCTGGATTTAGCTATGCCAAAAAAGGATGGTTTAACTGTAATCAAAAATTTAATGCCAACACACCCTGATGCAAAAATCATCATTATCACGGCAGTAGACAACCCAAAAATAATTAACCAATGTCTGAAGGCAGGGGCAAAAGCACACATTTCAAAACCCTTTGATTATGAAAATGTTCTTAAAGTTATTTCAGACACGATTTCAAAATAATATGTAGTTGAGCAGACAATTTAGTTATGAATAAAAGTAGGATAGACAGCTTTTCTTAGTTGTCTAAAATTGTGGTTGATACAAGCATCATAATTAATGGACAGGTAATTAAACAAGTTGAAGCTGGTTCCTTAGAAAACATGGAAATCATAATTCCTATGGCAGTCTTAGACGAGTTACAATCCCAAGCAGCACAAAAAAAGGAACAAGGGTTTGTTGGTCTTGAGGAAATCAAAAAACTACAAGAAATTTCAAGCAAACATGGGTTAAAAATCAAATTTGAGGGAAATCGTCCAAGTGTCGATGATGTGAGGTTATCTGGACGTGGAAGAATTGATGCAATTATTCAAGATGTAGCCAAACAAAATAATGCTATTCTTCACACTTCTGATTATACTCAATCATTGGTGGCGCAAGCTATCGGAATTGATGTATGCTACCAAAAACCAGAACATGTCAAAGAGGAACTAGAATTCCTAAGATTCTTTGATTCAAAAACCATGAGTGTTCATCTCAAAGAGGGCATACCACCATTTGCAAAAAGAGGAAAACCTGGTTTGTTTGAATTAATAAAACTCGAAGAGAAAGTTTTAACTCGTGACTATCTGCATAATATCGCAACTCAGATTCTTGAAAGATCAAAAATTACAGATTCAGGCAGCATTGAAATTTCAAAGGCAGGCGCCCTTGTTATCCAATATGAAGATTATAGAATAGTAATCACTCAACCTCCGTTTTCTAATGGATACGAAATCACTATCGAACATCCAATAGTCAAGCTAACATTGGCCGAATATGGAATATCAGAAAAATTAATGTCTAGGTTTTCTGAAAGAGCAGAAGGAATTCTTATTTCAGGTCCTCCTGGATCTGGAAAAAGCACTCTTGCTTCAAGTCTTGCGAATTTTTATTACAAAACTGGTAAAATCGTTAAAACGTTTGAATCTCCAAGAGATTTGCAAGTTGACCTTGGGATTACACAGTATACAAGATTGGAAGGAAGTTTTGAGAATACTGCCGATATTTTGCTTCTAGTAAGACCAGATTACACCATTTTTGATGAAGTTAGACGAAGAGAAGATTTTGGAATATTTTCAGATCTTAGGTTAGCTGGGGTTGGCATGGTTGGAGTGGTACATGCAAATTCTCCTCTGGATGCAATTCAGAGATTCATTGGAAAAATTGAGCTTGGAATGATCCCTAATGTTCTAGATACTGTGGTTTTTGTGAAAGAAGGTAAAATTGCTCAAGTGTATCAATTAGAATTAAAGGTAAAAGTTCCAACCGGCATGGCAGAACAAGATTTGGCACGACCAGTGATAGAAGTAAGAAATTTTGAGGACCACAATTTGGAACATGAAATTTATACGTTCGGTGAAGAAAACGTAATTGTTCCTATTTCAAAAAAATCTTCAAAATTTGGTATTGAACAATTAGCAGAGCAACAAGTTAAGGAGGCTTTCAAAAAATTTGATCCCATGGCAGAGGTCGAAATACTGTCAGAGAATAGTGTCAAAGTCAAAGTAGACAAACAGGTTATCCCATCTATAATTGGCCGAGGCGGTTCCAATATCAATAACCTGGAAAAAATGCTCAAGGTAAACATAGATATTGTAGAAAAAGAAATAAAGGAAGAAAAATCAGCAAATTATGAATTACCATTTACGTTTTCAGAATCAAAAACAGCAACAATTCTTTCTGTGAGTAGGGAATACGCAGGAATGCATGCAGATGTTTATGTTAATGAGAAATACGTTATTACTTCTAGAATAGGGCGAAAAGGTCAAATTAAAATTCCAAAACGTTCTGACGCATCAAAACGATTAATGAAGCTAGCGTCTTCTCAGGAAGATATTGGGATTTTTCTTAAAGATTTTTGAAGTTAGTCAAAATTGTGGGATTTGATTTTAGAAACGTTATAAACTTTCGGAGCTGTTTGATAGTTTTAGGATTTAGATGGTGTTCAATTCCTTCTACGTCCTGATTTGCAATTTCATGATCAATTCCCAATATCTCAAAAAATTCTAACAGTGTTTTATGTTTTTGACGTATACCGTCCGCAAGATTGGATCCTTTGGAAGTCAAGCTAATCCCTTGATACTTTTCATATTCCAGATATCTATCCTCATCTAGTTTTTGTAGCATTTTTGTGACACTAGGGGCACTAACATTCATGTACCTTGAAATATCCAATGTCGTGGCATATCCTTTTTGCTCAACTAACTCAGAAATTACTTCCAAATAATCTTCCACTCTAGAACTTGAACTTGAACCAATTCTTTCTGATCGATGTGCTGCCTTTATGGACTCTAGTCTTTCAATATTTTTTTTTTTCATCTAGTTGTGATTTATACTATCTACTTGATATACTTCATCTCAGAATTTCAAATCTTCTCGTGTTGTGCAATCTTGACTATCAGGTGACCAAACTTCATCTTTGAATTTTAACTAATTTTGCCTTAAAATGAAAAGGGAAATGGAGGACACACTAGCCAAAAAACTTGAAAAATTTAGAGCATATTCGGATTCCGTAAAAAGGAGAGCCAGTATATATTCAGACATTTATAGGATTGATGATAAAAAAACTGCTAAATCACTTGGTGCCTTACATAAAGCACCATCGCCTGGAAAAAAGCTTCAGAAAATCGGTTTCATTATGCTTTGGGTTCCAGAACCCACCGGAGTTACTTGTGCAATTGGGGCACCGATGATCCTAGCAGGAAGATTTCTCAACAAAAAATATAATAGCGCCACAATAACCGATGTTGGTCAAAATACAAGAGACGCTTTTTCATCGATTAATGATTTTAAGAATTCAATTTTGTGAGGCTAACTTTATTTTTTAAAATCATGTGATTGTTTTTACAAACCATATTGGCAATAGAATTAATGCGTAGTTTTATTTTCATTTCAAACAATTTTAGGTTTTAATTTTTCTAATTCCAAAATTTCCTCAGTGATCATTCTTTAATCTTTCTACTCATTTCTTACCAATGACTAAATAAAATTCTCTTGTGATATTGACAATGCGTGTTTTTTCAAAATCCTCCCTAATGTCTCCTGCTCTTACATCAATTCTAATCCTAATTCTCTCAATGAATTCAGATCCGACCTTTGCACAAACAGACTATGAATTTACTGTTGTTTCTGGCGACCAGTTAAAGAACAATCCTTTTGCTCAAAAAATTCTAGATGGAATAAAGATAATGAAACAACAAATCATTGAAAAACAACAGAGGCAAAAACAGTTACAGGAACATCAAAAATTTATTGAAGAGCAAAGAAAGATTGCAAAGCAAAAATTAGATGAACAGCTCAGCCGTATGAATAAAGATTATGAACAATACACTCCTAGGGCATCATTTACAAGTTTTGTTTCTAAAATGCCTACAAGAGTACATGATGTCTATTGGGGTATGTTTGATTATCATATAGAAAAAGTAAAAACTGCTCAAGAAGCTATGAAGAGAGTTCTAGATAATGGTGGAAGTTACCAAGATGCAAGAGATGCTTATAACAAAATTGCCGCAATAAAAAGAGTTGAGCTCATCGAGGTGACAAAAAATCTTAATGTGAAGTATGGTCTTGCAGATGAAAAAATGCAAGCAACGTTTGATAAATACGGCAAACTACCACGATACGACGATTAATTTTTCATTTTTTAATATTTTTGTCACCTCTATCTAAGATTATGCAAAGCATTCAAACAAATGTATTGAAATTGTTTTGTCTAGATAGGCAGATGATGATTTTTTATTTGAGAAGAGAATTTTGTGGAACTTTGAGCAGTGGTATTTTCTACTATCTATTCATTGCTTGGATAAATTAATATATTTTAAAGGAAAAACATCAATTACTAGACATGCCCACAAGGCTTCAAGTTATAATTCCTATTACTCTTGCTGCATTTATCATTGGCGTAACGGGAATTCTTTCAATTCCAAGTGACGTAAAACTTGAAGCGGTCGAATTTCCAAGGGGCACAATTAAGGTAGATGATCATGTTTTAGAAGTACAAATTGCTGATACTGAACCGCGAAGAGTCCGAGGTCTTATGTTTCAAGAACAACTTGCATATAATGAAGGAATGATTTTTGTTTTTGATGAGTCTGGATTCTATTCTTTATGGATGTTGAATATGCAGTTTCCTCTTGATATAATCTGGTTTGATAGTGATGGAAAGGTTGTTTACATTGAGGAAAACGTCCCACCTTGTAAATCCGCATTAGAAACTGTAACGTGTACTAGAACCAACTCTAGTGAAAATGAGGCACGATATATTTTAGAGGTAACAGCAGGATTTGTGTACAAATTTGGAATTAGTGAAAATTCAGTTTTAAAAATAATCTCGATTTAATTCCCATAACAAAGACGTGTTGAACCTAGGAAAAAATGCAAATAAATGAAAAAAATTGGGTAGTAATTAGGATCGGAATCATCTGAATGATTTTAAAAGTTTAATGAAAAACGCCATATAGCCTGAAATGTTTTGTTTTCAGGTACACAAATGATTGAAGAGTTATGGTTAATTCCTTTAGGATTTGTTGCAGGAATACTTGGTTCAATGATTGGATTAGGAGGCGGGATAATTATGGTTCCAGTTCTAACTTTTGCAGGATTTGCGCCTACTGTAGCAGCAAGCAACAGTCTTTTTGCTACTTTTAGCAATGCAATAGCATCTACTATTTCATATTCACGACAAAAAAGAATCGAATATTCTATTGGACTTAAACTGGGTTTATTATCTATTCCAGGAACTATAATTGGTGCATACATATCATCTGATGTAACGCCGGGAATTTTCAAAATTCTATTTGTATTAGTGCTAATTTCATCAAGCATATACATTTTTTTGAGAAGAAAATTTGAATCAAAACATTACAATACATCAAAACAAGTAATGCTTCTAGTTATAGGAACAAGTTTTTTCGCAGGAATGATTTCTAGCTTTTTCGGTATTGGAGGTGGAATAATTTTCGTGCCGCTCATGATAATAGCAATGGGAATGGGGATGAAAAATGCCGCACCAACATCTCAATTGGTCTTGCTGTTTACATCATTTTCTGGTTTGATTACTCATAGCATCTTAGGGCATCCGGATTATTTACAGTCGTTATTGTTGGCAGTCGGTGCATTCGGAGGGGGTTTGATAGGAGCTAGACTGTCTCTTGAAATTAAAGAACGATCATTACAAATTCTCATAACTGTAGTAATCATTATCGCTGCGATAAAGTTATTCATAGAGTCGATTGAAAATATGTTCTAGCTTCAAGTTCTTTTTCCGAAATACTACAGGTAGAAAAAAATTCATCTCCTACTTTTAGTTCAGAAAATTTCTTCATGTTTATCTTTCTTCATCAACACAGAATATAACTGATGTTGAAGATGGAGCGTGCTCGGACACAAAATAGTTTATAGCCTGAACAATCTTTTCATTATCTGGTTCTTTACCATCAATTGTTCCGGGCAGAACCAAAAATGATCTCACTTTTGATTTTAGAACATCGCTTAATTCTTGATTAACAGTAGTGGTAAATGGTCTCAAAGCTCCTCGAAATACTTCAACAATTGCTCTTTGAGTACCAGAAATTCTGCCTGATGGCATATCAGGCCCAATCGTTATAATAATTCCAGTTTTGTCTTTGAACAATCTAGGATCTTTTCCACCTCCAGGAACAAAACAGTCTAAGGAACGATGAATAACTGTGGCAGGAGTGTTGATGAACTTGTCGACCAACTCATCCCACTCTTTTCTTGACAATTCAACAAGTTTTGAAAATTGAGGAACTTTACCTGTAATGTTTATGATGGCAGCTATTTGACCCATATTATTTGCTGACTCAAGCCATCTATCAATCTCCTCAGGATTTTTTAGATTGACTGTATGTGAGTGAAATTTTGAACTAATTGAGTTCTGAATTTCTTTTGAACAGCTGTCTGAAATTAGGCAGACTGCTTTACCGCCATTTTTTTCAATATTCTGTGCTAAAAATTCCGCACGTTCTGAATCGGCTTTATCAGTGGCGTTGATTGCAAAAACTACAGTCTTTGAACTAAAATCTGGTTGATGAACAGACGGAGTTGATGATGAAATATGTGGTTTAACAGGATAAAATACTCTGTCTCCAGGAATGACTTTTCCATTGAGGATCTTTGCTAATTCATCATCACACAGTTCAAGAACAGTTTTTGCAACTTGAGACTGTGTGAGAAATTGCTCGTCTGCAATCATTTTAGAAGTGTTTTTCTGAATTTTTTCAGCAATTGTTTTAATGTTATATAGAAGATTTGAGAAGGTTTCAGAAATCTTCTGAACATCTACGTCTTTGCTTTTTGTAAAATGCTCAGCGGCTTTTGAAATTCCTTCTTTAATTACACTTTCATCCTCGCCTAATAATGGAATAATTTCTTTGCTGACTGACTCTACCTCAGTTGGACTTAGATCTTCAAAACCACTAACTCTCAAAAATTCTGCAGCTGCTTTAGGGTAAACTGTTTTGTAAATTCTATCAGAGTGAACAGGTCCTGGATTTGTGGCAATAGAAATTATACCTCGATCTATTAGCTCCCAAGACATTGCTTCAGCTAATCTATTTTTAGCTCCTTGAGAAGCAGTATATGGATCTCTAAATCTGTATGGACGCTGCTCAAGCGGTCTTTCTTCGGAAAAGAATGTAGAAATTGTAATTATTTTAGAACCCTCTTTCATAACTCTTAAAGCCTGAACAGAAGTCCAAAAAGTACCTGTTAAGTGGATGGCTACAGTACTCTTAAATTCATCTAAAGAAGAATTTGCAAAACAAGTTACAGGTCCTGAAACCCCTGCATTATTAATGACGATATCAACATTTGTGTTTGATTCCTTTAATGCATCAAACATTTGATTAACTGACTTTTCATCACTAACATCTACTCCAGAAAATATTTTTACAAAGGCATTACTTTGAACTCTTGCAATTATCTCCTCAAGTGATTTTGAAGCTTCTTCCAGTGGGTTCTTTCTTCTTCCAAGGATAATCACACTTGCTCCATTTTCCACAAATTTTCGTGCAATAGCATTACCAATTCCAGTCCCACCCCCCGTAATTAGAACAACCTTTCCTTGAAAATCTAACAACAATAAAAAATTCAAACTTTAGTATTATTTATTTGGATTGATACCATCTAAACTAGATTTCTTGATATCTTTATTTGGGTGTACAATTCATGTTTTATAGTGCATGATACAGAACCAGACACTTTTGTTTTAAAGACAGAGCCTCAAAAATATTGTGACTTATTGGCTGAGATTGGCATAGATGCTCAAGCAAAAGAGATTGGAACCGACGAAGTGGAAAAAGGAGATTTCTATAGTAGGTATTTTTCTCAAGCACCAAGAATGGTAACAAACAGGGGATGTGTTGAGCCAAAAAAATCCAACATAGATGTTATTCAAATTATTCAAAAGGGTTGAGAAAAATGCAGGATCAAAATCTATCTACATGGGGCGCACAAGATAGATTTCAAGCACATTTTATAGTAAGAAAAACGGGAAATCCAGTGGATTTTTTAGCTAGAACAATTCTTGACGTAAAAGGTCACTTTGCATCAAAGAAAGTTATAGGGGTGATATGGAATGGAGGAAAGCTCGCCTATACATTAAATCAAGATTCTGAATTGAATGAACTAATCTCAAAACAAACGGTTAATGATGCAACGATCTTTGTTGAACCTACTGAGAATGAGATTAGGATTCGTGGTAAATGGAAAAACCATTTTGATTTTGGAATAACAAAAGAAATGTTTGAAATCTATAATAAAATTGCTGGACATATAAAGGCATTTTAGGCCTTCCACCACTCTAAGGATAAATAATTCACTTTATCTTTACCGTTTGTAACAGCAAAAATGAATTGTTTTTTTACCGTTGTAGCCAGTCGGCCAGCTAAAACTATTCCTGTTGTGGTTATTGAGTCACTCCTTTTGTAAACTTGCACAAGATATGGCGCATGGTCTATTCCGGGTCCTTTTTGATATACAGCAAAATCACAGCCAAATTTTATTCCCGGATTTATAATGTACCCTTTATCTCTAAAATTTTTGTAAACAAGATATTTTTCATCAAAATCATGATATTGTTTTCTACAAATTTCTAACATTTTTTGTTTTGTTACTTGCTTTTTGGTTTTGTAAACAGTTATTTTTTTCATTTCAAGTAAGTAGTACCCTTCAATTAGATCCAGAATTAATGGAGCGTTGATTTCATCAGGTTTTGGTTTTGGAATTCCAATTGGCTTTCCGTAATAGCCTTGGCAAAAGAGTTTCCTAGAATCCTCAATATTCCATATGATTATTCGGTTTTCTATTAACTCACTTTTCAAGCTATAGACTCAATGCTAACATAATGAAATAATCAGAAACATTTTGACACTTGTCAGCCATTTCTTCAATCCCCTCAATCACATCCTTCAGCAGCAAAAGTTCTTTAGTGTTAGTAACCTCATTCAGAAGTTTAATGGTAGTTTGACGATATTTTATATCAATTTCCCTTTCGATAGATTGTGTTTCTTGAGCAATGTCTATCGCATTAGATTCATTATTGGTCAAGTTTCTTATTACCTCATTAAGTTTGTAAATCTCATCCACCACAAGTTCCATTAATATGGTAAGGTCTTTGTCTATCTTTGAACTCTTTAAAACGGAAGGCTTGACATTTGAAAGCTTGAAGGCGATTCCAGTAATGTATCCTGCAATTTCATCCATGGTATAAGCCGTATTGAGTATGTTTTCTCTATTCATTATCAGGCCTCCTACATCTGCAACTTCTCTTGTAATTTTACGACGAAGGTTTTCTACATCCTCCTCAATTGTTGAAATTTGTTCTAACGCGTTTTTAATTTTTGGCTTGTCTTTTTTTACCATCAGCTCAGGCAGGGTAGCTAGTTCCCTTGCTGCGTTTAAAATTCTATTAATTTCATCCTGCAAAACAGCGATTGCTTTTCGCTTGGCCTGTACCTCAAGTTCCCCGCTATACACTGTAGAGGTTTCTAAATTTGTGACGCTAATTAAATCCTTGTATAAAATATGATTAGTGAATTAAACTCATATCTGCTTTTGGTTTTGGATTACTTTTCTCTGCCCCTTATAGAGGGCTATGATTTCTTGTGTAGTTGATGCATCTTCAGGTGTTTTTTCCAATCTTAGCTT
>SMUX01051359.1_pt1 | contig 59483 bp, 55 predicted proteins | sample 2456431 | NCBI WGS metagenome assembly SMUX01 (sample SAMN11095930, study PRJNA526329) | marine sediment metagenome | biome: Marine sediment; feature: Surficial sediment; material: Deep marine sediment; isolation source: Hadal surficial sediment | place: Pacific Ocean | collected 2014-11 | depth... | reverse complement strand
TGCCACAGGCTGTCTAGGCTAATAGCTTAGACCAAAAGCACTTTGATACAGAACATGCTCTGACATCTAACGCGTGCCCACTTGTTGGTGCGTGACGGTACACGCCCGGGGCACATTGATTCCTCATCACGATAATGGCGATCATCGCACTGGGCGGTCCGATCGGGTGGTTTATGGCGCGACGAGCCTTGCGTGGTGTCGAAGAGGTCACACGGACGGCGGCCGAAATCGCCGACGGCGCCCTTGATAGACGCGTGCCGGCACGATCTGGTGACGATGAACTCGATAAGTTGGCACAAACTTTCAATACCATGCTGGATCGCATTCAGGCGTTAATCCTTGGAATGCGCCAGATGACCGATAACCTGGCCCACGATTTGAGAAGTCCAGTTGCACGCATCCGTGCCTTTGCCGAAATGACGTTGGCCGGCGGCGGATCACGAGCCGAGTGGGAGTCACTGGCCGCCAGTACCACCGAGGAATGCGATCGGCTACTGGAGATGATTAACACGACACTGGATATTGCCGAAGCTGAATCGGGCGCGGCCAAATTGAGAGTCACTGATATCGATCTAGTGGACGTGGTTGTCGATGCCTGCGACTTGTTTAGGACGATCGCAGAGGACCGCCAAATAACGATCACTACCGACTTACCGGAACACTGTCGTATTCAAGGCGATCTGCAAAGACTGCAACGAGTCGTCGCCAACCTTCTGGACAACGCGTTGAAGTACACACCGGCCGGTGGTAATGCGATCATAAAGTTGGCCGATGAAGGCGACCTTGTGAATTTATCGATTGAGGACACGGGTATTGGCATAGCGGCTGATGAACTACCCCGCATCTTCCAGCGTTTTTACCGCTGTGATCGGAGCCGTTCGGAACATGGGAACGGATTGGGGCTGAGTCTAGCGATGGCATTTATGCGCGCCCACGGTGGGGATATTATGGTCAGGAGCAAGCCTGAACACGGCAGTATATTCACCGTGGTTTTAGCTCGATCGCGCTATGCCGAAAATCGCAAACGCGGTCCATTGTAAGCTGACATCTAGACCTGCCTTGGCAGCACAAGCGCGCTGCATTGATTTAATCAGCCATCAGCCGCAACGCGCGTACGCTAGCGTACCAAAAGCACATACCCGGATAGTCATTGGCCTAACACTGTTCCTCGCCGCCCCTGTTGCGGTCAGCGAAAACGTTCAACCCCTGACCCCAAGATCCCATGTCTACTTGTCACAGCTGACAACCGGGAAACGCGCGATCGAACGACGGGTCTATCCAGATCAAGAAGGGTTGAAGAAAGTCCTCGAGATCGCTAGGGGGTTCGAACTCAACAGCACTACATTGAACAACGTCACCCTCGGGCAACAGTCGGGTGACAATGTTCGAACGTCGGATCAGGAAATCCAGGTGCAGTTGTCATACAGGCCAAGCACACGAATGTCGATATTCGGTGAACTCAAGCTGATAGCCGAACAAGAAGATCGTGACGACGCTACACCAAGAGTTTCCGAAGAAGGCGTAGAGCGCGGCGAAACTTGGCTGCACCTCGAAAACCTCTTTGACAGCCCGTATTCGATAAAGATCGGACACCAAAACTTCTTCGAGCCACGACGATGGTGGTGGGACGATGATCTCGACGCCATCAGCCTTAACTATCTGGATGATCGGTGGCAAGTCTACGTTGCCTACGGCGAAGAGTTGGGCCGCACCTCGTCGATCGAGGACTTCATTGACCCGGAGAATGAGGACGTAGAGCGTTTGTTGGGGCATGCGAACTGGCGCGTCTCCCAGACCCTCGATCTTGCCGCATTCTATCTACGCCAACGTGATAACTCAGGAATCTTGCCCGTAGGCAGCGTTATCGAGACTGCCCGCGAGGATGAAAGTGATGCTGATTTAAACTGGTTCGGGCTTCGAGCCAGTGGTGAAATACCTCTATCGCGAGACCGTCGGCTCAGCTATTGGGTAGACGCTGCCATGGTAGATGGGGATGAGGCCTTGCTCGACTTCAACGACGCCGGACTCGGCCTGAGTCGGGTGGGTTCCCTCACGCGACGTGACATTCGGGGTTGGGCGATAGACCTGGGCCTTATATGGACGCTACCATGGTGGGGCGCGCCTACCGTAACCATTAGTCACGCCCATGGGTCGGGCGACAAAGATCTCGCCGACGATACGGACCGCAGCTTCCGCCAAACGGGTCTTCAAGATAGTGACGAAGAATTCCGCACCTACGGGGAACTACTTAGACCCGAGCTATCAAACCTACGCGTCAGCACGGCTGCGCTGACCTTCCCCGTTCACGCAAAAATTTACCTGACGCTTGGGTATCATCGCTTTCGGCAGGTGTACCCTGCTCCCTTCTTACGCGAGACACGCATCGAAGCCGACCCCACCGGCAATAGCAAGGACATTGGTGAGGAACTCAGTTTGCTGGTCGAATTACGCAAGTGGGAGAATCTCGAGATTGATCTAGCCGCCGCCATTTTCGAATCGGGGGATGCTTTCGGGATAAGAGCTGGCGAACACGCCAACAGTGTATTTGTTAAACTCGCATATGAGTTTTGAAACTACGCGCCCAGGCTAGTTAGGCTACCGTCACCCGCTACGCGCCTGTACCGCATCAACGCTTTCGCCCTGTCCCGTTTGCCTTGAGCTTGGTAAGGTAAGCCTTAGCGTTAACCACTACCAAGGAGGCAGGGATGAGGACCAACTTCACGGCAAGTCAGTGGTTTCGTGATGCTTGTTAATATGTTTCTACCGGCGATTGTCGTTGTTACGCTTGGCTTCCGGTGGGACTTTCCTTCGTGACCAGGAAGCCACTCAGTAGGTTATGAGAGCCCTCTCCACGACAGACGCGGAAAACATCCTGCGCCAGCTTTATGGTATCAGTGCCTCCGCGAACCGGTTGCCGGGTGAGCTTGACCTTAATTTTCACATCCGTACCGATTCGGGCGATCAGTATTTATTAAAGATCTACCCGCCCGGTCGTGATGGGTCGGTTCTGGATCTTCAGAACAAGGCCCTCGCCTATCTGGGAAGCACAGCGCCTGATCTCCGTATTCCCCGCGTCGTAACGACCCAAAGCAGTGATGAAACTGGTGTATGGGTAGACCCTGTTGGTGCTACGCGCTCAACGCGTCTACTCACTTGGCTGAGCGGCAAGCTCTGGGCCGAAGCAAAACCAGATGTCGCGAAGAGTGGTCCAGAGCTTGGCGGGTTTCTCGCCAAGCTCGATAAGGCACTCGTGAACTTCTCGCACCCAACCATGGTCCGCGACTATCTTTGGGACCTACAACACATCGACCGCCAGCTCGAAGTAATCGAGCAAATCGAGCCCATTGTGATGCGCGAGACGGTTGCCAACGTGATTTCGCGCCTGACTAATGATCTGTCGCCGCAACTTGCCGACCTACCCAAGCAAGTTATCCACAATGACGCCAACGATCGCAATATCGTGCTCAACGCTGACGGTAGTCTGGTCGGGCTGATTGATTTCAACGACATGCTTTACAGCTATCGAGCCGGCGAAATAGCGGTCGCCTGCGCCTACGTCATGCCAAGTCATCCGGATCCGGTTGGCACGGTGCTACCTATGTTGGCCGCCTATCACTCAGAAAATCCACTGTGCGAAGATGAGATCGAGTTACTATTGGATTTAATCGAAGCCCGCATCGCGACAAGTATTTGCATGGCGGCCCGCCAAATCGTGGATGATCCGGGAAACGAATACTTACTGGTTAGCCAGAAACCGTTTCGAGCACTACTCGACTATCTAGCCACGGAAAATCGTGAGCTGGCCATATACCGTCTTCGCGATGCCTGTGGGCTGCCCGCAAATTCCAAGGCGCCGAAGATTATCCGTTGGTTAGAACAGAATCGACATCAGTTTGCCAGGGTATGTGACTTTGACCTATCAGACCCGACCAAGCTGCTAACTATTGACCTCAGTGTCGACGGCTCGGACATGCCAGATGCTGATGCATCACCAAGTACGGCTGAGCTCAGCGAACACCTGTTCAAGAAGATAAAGGATTCGGGTGCCGATGTCGGCATCGGGCGCTACCTGGAACGGCGCAATCTATATAAATCTGACCGCTTCCTCATCGCCGATTCGCCAGAGCAGCGCGACATCCACCTCGGAATCGACCTATTCATGCCAGCTGGCGAATCTATCTATGCGCCGCTAAACGGCAAGGTAGAGGCGTTCGCCAATAATAGCAATCGTTACGACTTCGGCCCAGTCGTCATCCTGCGCCATGACACCGATGACGGCATACCCTTCTGGACGCTCTACGGTCATTTGAGCGAACAGTCTCTCGACCGACTTCGGGTCGGCCAAGCAATAGAGCAAGGTGACCTCGTAGGTTGGGTCGGAAACTATCCCAAGAACGGCGATTGGCCCCCGCACCTGCATTTTCAATTGCTCACTACTCTCCTAGGTATGGGAACCGGTATCCATGGCGTCGCTACCATAGGCCAACTTGATGCTTGGGAAAGTATATCGCCGGACCCGAATTTGCTTTTGGGTATCCCTTTCAGGTGCCGAGCCGGCGTTCCCAGCTCATCGCAGTATCTGACGAGTCGACGTCGTCGTTTTCTTGGAAAAATGCTGAGTCTGTTCTATGAACAGCCGATCAAGATCGTACGCGGTAAAGGACAGTATCTTTACGACGACCAAAACAATCGTTGGCTGGACATGATCAACAATGTTTGTCATGTCGGGCATTGTCACCCCTATGTAGTGGCCGCCGGACAAGCGCAGATGGCGCAACTCAATACCAACACCCGTTTCCTTCATGACAATATCGTTGAATACGTTCAACGGCTAGTGGCAACCTTTCCACAGCCGCTATCAGTATGCTTTTTCGTCAATTCCGGCAGTGAGGCCAACGATCTCGCATTGCGACTCGCTTGGACTTACAGCAAACGACGTGACTTATTAGTCGTCGAACACAGCTACCATGGGCATCTGTCTTCGTTAATCGACATTAGTCATTACAAGTTCGCCGGCAAGGGTGGGGCAGGATGTCCTGACTATATCTGGACCACCCCCTGCCCCGATGGCTATCGCGGACGGTTCCGGTATGCAGACCCCGAGGTGGGGCAGCACTACGCCAGCACCATCAAACGTCAGATCGACACCATGCTGGCGCGTGACCGCCCGCCCGCCGCCTTTATTGCCGAATCCCTTGGCGGCGTCGCTGGTCAGATCATTCCGCCACCGGGATATCTGCGACATGCCTACGAGCACGTGCGCGCAGCCGGTGGGCTTTGCATCGCCGATGAAGTGCAGGTAGGGTTCGGGCGTGTCGGCAGTGCTATGTGGGCCTTCGAAACTCAGGGGGTCATTCCCGACATCGTCACGCTCGGTAAACCTATTGGTAACGGTCACCCGTTAGCAGCGGTCATCACCCGTCCCGAGATCGCTGATGCCTTCAATACGGGCATGGAATACTTCAACACCTTTGGGGGTAACCCCGTGTCTTGCGCGATTGGGCTGGCGGTACTAGATGTGATTCGTAACGAGAATCTCGCTGCCAACGCCACTCACGTGGGCGGCTTGATCAAACAAGGACTCGAGTCTCTGCAGCAAAAGCACTCGCTCATTGGTGATGTACGCGGCGTAGGGCTTTTTCTCGGCGCCGAACTTGTTCGTGACCGCGACACATTGGAGCCTGCAACCGAAGAGGCGAACCGCGCCGTGGAAGCGCTCAAACATCGTGGCATTTTACTCAGTACTGACGGACCGCTCGACAACGTGCTAAAGATTAAGCCACCGATGTGCATTACAGCAGCCGATGCGAACTACTTCATCAGTGAGCTGGATAAGACCTTGGCAGAATTGACTCTACCCTAAGAAGCATTTAGACCTCAGTCCAACAAATGCTCGACTGAAAGGCCTCCAGCCGAGGAGATAAACCTTCCGGTGTTGATGTTACGCGTGCCCAAATTCGACCGGTCTCTGGCCAATAAACGGACGGTTGTCGCCCAGGTGCACGGACATTGCTCGTCAAGGTTCTCATAATATAAGATGCGACTGCAGAAATGTCAGTTTTTTCAATGACATAGCCGATAGGCGGGGGCCCCCCATGCTCAATGCACATTTGGCGTCATCGGCTAGAATTAAAGAGATTAGTTATGAACTTCCTAGCTTGGCTTTATCTTTACAGGAAGTACCTTGAAGCAGCAACCTCCAACGTTACCAAAGGGCCATCGGAGCGGTACCTAGGGTTTACGCTCATCGAGTTGCTCGTTGCGCTTGCGCTCGTGGGTACGATCGCGAGTATCGGTGTGCCGGCCTACTACAAATATGTGGATAAGGCAGACATCGCAGCGGCCGCCACAGACATCCGATCACTGGAACAATTCATTACGCGCTATGAGGTAAATGAAGGAGAACTCCCTGACTTCCTCACCGACGTGGGTGCTGGCGGCCTTACCGATCCATGGGGCAACCCCTATCAGTACTTGCGTATCGCCGGCGCCGGCCTAAAAGGGAAAGGGGCACTGCGTAAGGATCAAAAACTAAATCCAATAAATTCGGATTATGACCTGTATAGCATGGGCAAGGATGGCGCAAGCAAGAAACCCCTCACGGCCAAGGCCAGCCATGATGATGTCATTCGCGCCGCCAATGGCGCCTTCGTTGGCCTCGCCATCAACTACTAGCCTTTGGCAATGAAAATCGATGCGACGTTCCTTGGCAGCAAGGTTGGGCGCCGAATTTTCGTCCTGTTTATCATATCCGCCCTTTTACCCGTCGCGACCCTCGCGCTCTTCTCTTTTAGCCAGGTAACGACACACCTCTACGAGCAGACAAAACGACACCTACATCAGTCGAGCAAGGCCGTTGGTATGGCGATCCTGGAGCGGCTACTGGGGCTAGAAGCCGAGTTACAGATGGTTGCCTTTTACACCGATTCAGGCACCTCCGCCGATAACATTGCCGAGAGCTTCGGCGAACGTTTGCAAAAGCGATTCACCCGTATCAGTCTGGTGACTGACGTCAACCAGGTTACTTCAGTCCTGGGGGACCTACGGAAGCCACCAGCACTCACTAAGGCCGAGTACAAATACATCGCCGATGGTAAGTCCGTTTTGTCGATCGAGCATCGTGATAAGAGTCTCCCGCGCATCTTTGTAGCCACAGCGCTTAATCCCAAGAATCCAGCCCGTGGCCTGGTCGTAGGAGAAGTGGATAACGTCTATCTTTGGGACATCAGGGATACGTTGACGCTTACAATGGAATTCTGTGTCTTGGATTCGCAATTCCGCGTGCTATTTTGTTCTCATCCCGCGCCAGACATCGTTACTAGCGCGGCGAAACTCGAACAATCGCACTCTGCGCTACATGAATTGCCTTGGCGACAAGACGAGGATGATTATTTGGTCAATTTCTGGTCGATCTTTCTCAAGGCTGCATTCTTCGTTCCGGAATGGACCATCATTGTCGGCGAATCCAAGTCGCAAGCGCTCAAAGCGCTTACAACCTTCAAAGAGATTTTCCCGCTAGTCATCCTGATGGCTATCCTGCTAGTTCTGCTGCTTAGCACCAGCCAGATCCGTCGCAGCTTGGTGCCGCTCGAGAGCCTGCGTGACGGCACCCGCAGGATTGCCAATCGTGAATTTGATAGCCGCGTCGACGTAAAAAGTGGTGATGAGTTCGAAGAACTTGCCGACTCGTTCAACACAATGGCCTTTCGGTTGGGACGGCAATTCACCGTTATGGCTACCATGGCCGAAATAGACCGGTTGATACTTTCGGCGTTGGACACTAAGCACATCGTCAAGACTATCTTGCTCCGTATGCGCGATATCGTCGTTTGCGACTTTGTTGGTGTGACACTCATTGATGCTGATTCCCCCCGGTCGGGACGAACCTTCTCTGGCATAGACGCGGCTGGTGAACTGACATCACACGATATTGCGCTATCGACCGAAGACATACGGATACTCCGTGATAACCTAGGGCATTTTCAAATTCGAAATGGCGAACGCATACCCAAGTACCTACAACCGTTAGCGCAAAAAGGCACTAAATCTCATGTTGTGCTGCCCATCTTTGTCGACGATGAGTTGTCTGCATTGATCCTCATCGGTTTTATGGAACACACCGAGCTTAGTGACGAGGACATCACGCAGGCCCGTCGTCTTGCTGATCGAGTGACGGTCGCGTTGTCGAATGCGAGCTGGGAAGAAAAACTATACCGCCAAGCACACTACGACCCACTTACCGACTTGCCTAATCGTACGCTCTTAAAGGATCGCCTGCCGCAGGCGATCGTTCGTGCCAAGCGCAATAATACCCAAGTAGCTGTGTTGTTCCTCGACCTTGACCGTTTTAAGTCGATCAACGATTCGCTAGGCCATGCCGCCGGCGACCTTTTCTTGAGAGAAATAACCCGTCGCTTGACCCAATGTGTGCGCGCGATTGATACGGTAGCCCGACTTGGTGGTGATGAATTTACGATCATCATCCCCGACATCACGGCCGACCAAGAGGTGACGCCCGATGTCACACTAATTGCGGACAAGATCCTTTCGGCTATTGCGGAGCCATTTATGCTCCATGGACATGAGGTAAGCACCACCGCCAGTATCGGCATTGCGCTATGCCCACGGGACGCGGATGACTACGATGAGTTACTCAAGAACGCGGATTCCGCTATGTACCACGCCAAGTCCAAGGGTAGAGGTAACTACCAGTTCTATTCCCGGGATCTGAACGCGGCTGCGATCGAACGTCTGGATATGGAAAACAGCCTACGCCACGCGCTCGACCAGGATCAGTTAGAACTGTACTACCATCCACAAGTAGAGATCTCCAGCGGGCAGATCGTAGGCGCGGAGGCCCTGTTGCGCTGGTGGCACCCAAGCAAGGGACTCATACAGCCTGCCGAGTTTATCCCGCTTGCAGAGCAGACCAGCCTGATCGTGCCGATCGGCGAATGGGTTTTGAAGACAGCCTGTGCTCAGAACAAGGCCTGGCGTAACGCAGGTCTTGCGCCAATTAGGGTCGCCGTCAACCTGGCTGCCCGCCAGTTCTCAGACCAAGATCTTGTAAGGAAGATAGACCGAATCTTGCGCCAAACTGGGCTCGATCCGGAGGGCCTAGAGCTAGAGATCACCGAAGGTACGGTCATGGAAGACACAGAGACAGCCATCAAGATACTTAACGACCTCAAGGGGATGGGACTGCGGGTAGCGATAGACGACTTCGGAACCGGTTACTCCTCATTGACTTACCTCAAGCAATTTCCTATCCATACCCTGAAGGTCGATCAGTCATTCGTGCGTGATATTACCACTGACCGCCATGATGCCTCGATTGTAGCCACTATTATCGGGCTTGGGCACAGCCTGAATTTGAAGGTTGTCGCAGAGGGGGTGGAAACCCAGGAACAGTTAAATATATTGCGGGCCAGTGGGTGTGACGAGTTCCAAGGTTATTTGACTAGCAAGCCCCTGCCTGCGCGTGAGTTTGAGGTACTCCTAGCACAGGCCACTAGCACAATGATGCCGAGCCAGCGCGCATTATAAAGACCCTCGTATAGTTCGAGATCAACTACCCGGTACACAACGCCACGACGGCAACGGCATACTCGTTTTCATCGGCTAGACTCACATGGGTCTCGACGATGCCGTTATTCCTGACGAATTCCGATGCAAAGCCACTGAATTCGAGTAGTGGCTTACCTTTGTCATCATGATTGACACCGATTTGTCGCCAACCCAGGCCACCACTGAACCCCAACCCCATGGCCTTTACGGTGGCTTCTTTCGCGGCGAATCGACGGGCTAGAAAGTTGGCTCGTTTCTTTTCTTTCTGATAGTCGGCCAACTCGTTCTCAGTGAGAATCCGCTTAGGAAACTTCTCGCCAAACCGCTTTAGACTCTTCTCCATACGCACCACGTGGACGATATCGGTGCCGATACCGAAAATCATGCCGGTGTCGTCTCAATCATTAGGCTCTTCATCTCACGGACGGCTTCTTGCAGACCCGTAAACACAGCGCGGCCGATAATAGCGTGGCCGATATTCAATTCGGTGATTCCCGGAATCACAGCCACATCCTGCACATTGTGGTAATTGAGACCATGGTCGGCATTCACCTGAAGCCCAAGCTCTAAACCTTGCTTCACCGCAGCCTTTACCCGCGCCAGCTCGCTTGCGCGTGATGCTTCGCCGACAGCGTCGGCAAAACTACCCGTATGAATTTCAATCACCGGTACACCGCTTTCGGCGGCGGCCGCTACTTGGTCTGGATCCGGGTCGATAAACAATGAGACTTCGACGCCCGCGTCATTGAGGCGGGCACATGTCTGCGCAAGTTCCTTCTGGCGGGTAACAACGTCCAGGCCATCCTCGGTGGTGAGTTCTTCCCGTCGTTCGGGCACGAAGCAGCAATGCTCAGGCCGGGTGTCTAACGCATAATCGACCATCTTTTCTACCGATGCCATCTCCAAATTCATCCGCGTCTGCAGCACCTGCTCGATGGGCTCAACGTCCCGCTCTTGAATATGTCGGCGGTCTTCCCGCAAGTGCAAGGTGATACCATCCGCACCCGCCTGTTCAGCATCGATTGCCGCCTGTACCGGATCCGGATAGCGTGTGCCTCTCGCTTGGCGTAACGTCGCGACATGATCAATGTTAACGCCGAGCTGGATCAATCGGTGCCTCCGTATCCGTTTCTATAATGGGGATCTGTTTCAAGTCGTGGAATAATTTTCGACTATTTAATGGCTTACTGCCGAGATATAGGCCGAGTACAACGCGCATCAAGCTTTTGCTTTCCCGCAAGGCCCGTTGCTCAGTTAATGTTTCACGAGCTAAGGCAATCAAACTGTCGCCGCTAATACTAACGCTTTGCTCAGTCGTGATCTCTTTCCTATCAGTCGCTCGTACTGGACCATGCATCGGCAGATATTCATACATCCGCCCAGGCTCTATCGGCACATTACTGTTAATCTCCGTGTCAAGCACTAACCCATAACCTACTTCTTCTAATAGCCGCTTCTCGAATATTCGCAGAGTGGCCTCGGCTATATCATCACCCTGCAAGGCTTGGAGCGACGATTGATACACAGCAAACAGGGCCTCGTGTGGGTCGTGTCGGTGCAACAGACGAAACAAGAGTTCGTTCATGTAAAACCCGCAATAGAGTGCCTCGCCGCTGAGGAAAATCGGATCACCGTCTAGATCTACGCCCGTCAACACTGGCAGTTCGCCTTTTCCGCTCCAACCCATCAGCAGTCGCTGAAAAGGCTCCAACGACATTCGAGCTCGGGGGCGGGCGCGCCGCGCACCCTTGGCCAAGATACCTAGCCGTCCATAATCGCGAGCAAAGATCTCCAGCAGTAGGCTGGTTTCTCTATAGCTATAGTGATGCAGTACATACGCTGGCTGCTCGCTAACACGCATGCCCTATGTATCCTTCACTCATCTCCATACTCAATGCTTCGCAGCAGCACTTCACTATCCGCCCAACCCTCTCGTACTTTCACCCACAATTCGAGATGGACCTTAGATTCGAAGTAACCTTCCATACGCTCACGGGCAAGCCTGCCCATTTTCTTTAGGCGATCGCCTGCCCGGCCGATTATTATGCCCTTCTGGCTCTCCTTCTCCACCCACACAACGGCGCCAATGCGCAGTAATTTCGGTGTCTGCTCGAATTGCTCAACACTGACGGCTACCGCATACGGTACCTCCTGGCGAGTATGTCTAAACACCTGCTCACGCACGAATTCTGCTGCAACAAACTTATCGCTGCGATCAGTTATCTGATCCGCTGGAAACAAAGGAGGCTGCTCAGGTAGGTAGCCGAGTACACTTTTTTCCAGATCAACCATATTCTCGCCGGTTAATGCGGACACAGGAACGATTTCTGCAAACGGCATTTTCCTTGAGGACTGTTCGATAAGCGGGAGTAGCTGTTGACGACCCTTCATAGTATCGATCTTATTAATAGCAAGAATCACCGGATAACTCTGGTCCCGCACCAGATCTAATATTTGTTGGTCTTCAGCAACCCATCCAGGAGCAGAAATCACCAAGATAACGCAATCTACCCCCTCGAGGCTACCACGTGCGGCACGATTCATGTAGCGATCTATAGTTCTCTTGGCGTCTACGTGCAGACCGGGAGTATCGATATACACGATTTGGGCATCGACTCTGTTCTTGATACCCATAACTCGACTGCGCGTTGTTTGGGGAAGTGGTGACGTAATACTGACCTTGTGTGCTACAAGCCGATTCACCAATGTGGACTTTCCAACATTGGCTCGACCCGCGACCGTCACCATCCCACAGCGGAGATTTTCAGGCACCAGTTTGATTTACCAGGAGTCTTAGTGCGATAGCGGCCGCGTCTTGCTCAGCGTTTCGACGACTCCTGCCGCTACCTTGCACCGATTCCGAAAGGCCAGGTACGACGCATTCCACTCGGAAGCTTTGGTCATGCGCCTGACCGGTGATCTCAATAACGTTGTACACCGGAGGGGCAAACGATTGCTTTTGTAGATGCTCCTGAAGCTGAGTCTTAGGATCTTTCTGCAGCGTGTCTGGTGTGACCTTTTCGAGAAAATCACAGTAGACATCGACAATAAGAACACGCGCCTTTTCAATGCCGCCATCTATAAAGACAGCGCCAAACACGGCTTCAAGCGCGTCAGCCAAAATGGAGGCACGGTCGAAACCACCGCTTTTTAGCTCACCACTGCCAAGGCTGAGAAAGTCACCCAAGCCCATTTCGCGGGCTAGCAACGCAAGCGTTTCTTTCTTTACTAGGTTTGCGCGTAACCGCGTTAGTTCGCCCTCGGCGACATTAGGGTAACGGCCGTAGAGCTCGGCGGATATCGTGAAGTTGAGGACGCTGTCCCCTAGAAACTCTAGCCTTTCGTAGTTATCAGCGCTTTTACTGCGGTGCGTAAGTGCACGCTGCAGTAAAGTCTCGTCTTCAAACTGGTAGTCCAGTGGCAAATCGAGTCTCGATTACTGGCCCGCAGGAATCTCTGCGGAGTGATTAAATTCCATCAATGCCGATATGTTGAGAACAAGATGGACTACCGCTTCATACTCAATATTAATGACCTTGAAAACCCCCCGTCGCTCTATCGTTATATCAGACAGATCTATGTGCTCAATATCGTCAATATCAAACCGCTTACGCAAGGCTACCATGATTTCCGGGTTGCTCATGCCGCTCTCCCCCGCCTGCTTCTCGATACTGTCCAGTGCTGTCTTTACTTTAAGATCTTGTAGGTATGGTGGAATGAGCTTAAACAATAACAGGGCAAAGAAAACCACCATCAGGGAGATCATCAACATGCCCCACATTGTCACTCCTGTCTGGCGCGATTTACGATTCATAAATATATCCTCCTGATTAATTCACTGTATCGAATCGCCAATACGACTCCATACGATCCGGTCCCACCACCTACGATTTCCAGTTGAGTCCAAGCTGAACCACACGAGAAAGGCTTTGCCGACCAAGTTCTGATCCGGTACGTATCCCCAATACCGACTATCATTGCTGCGATCGCGATTGTCGCCCATGACAAGATACTCATCGTCGGGGACCAAAAACTCCATAGTCCCAGGGTCAGCCCTGGCGGTTGCCAGAATCCCGTGACTCATATCGCCAAGATCCTCGGTAAGCTGTTTGGCCGCCGTCATCCGATGCGGAGACTCCACTAAGACGTAGGGGCGGAGGTCGCGCTGGACCATTAATTGGCCATTTATATAAAGTCTCTTGTCCTTGTAGATAACGCGATCGCCCGGCAATCCTACGATCCGTTTAATATAATTTATAGATGTATCCCCGGGAAAACGGAAGACGACGACATCGCCGAGACTAGGGGCGCCAAAGTCCAAAATCTTCCTATTTATCACTGGAATCCTAATACCATACGCAAATTTGTTTACCAGAATGAAGTCGCCGACCAATAAACTGGGTAACATCGACCCGGATGGAATCCGAAATGGCTCTACCAAGAACGATCGCAGCAAGAAAACCACGAGGATGACCGGAAAAAATGCCCGCGCGTACTCAACGTAGACAGGTTCTTTGAGTGATCTTTCGACCGCCTCATTAGATCCGCCGGCCCGTATTATACCTTCCGCCTTACGGTTGCGCGCTGGTATCCCGAGTACGCGATCTAGCAGCCAAATACACCCCGTCCCAAAGAGGGCGATGAGCATGACAAGCGAGAAGTCCATACCTACTTGCCCCCAACCCTCAACACCGCCAAGAATGCCTCTTGCGGGATTTCTACCGACCCGAGTCGTTTCATGCGCTTCTTGCCTTCCTTTTGTTTTTCCAACAGTTTGCGTTTTCGCGTCACGTCCCCCCCGTAACATTTAGCTGTTACATTCTTGCGTAAAGCCTTAACGGTTTCTCTTGCGATAACACGTGATCCCATCGCTGCCTGAATGGCGACATCAAACATCTGTCTGGGAATTATTTCCTTAAGTCTCTTGACCAACTCCCTTCCGCGATAAGCGGCTTGATCACGATGCACCATGACCGACAGCGCATCTACCCTATCACCATTTATAAGTACGTCCACTTTGGAGACATCGGCCGCACGAAATCCTAGAAATTCGTAGTCCAGTGACGCATAGCCGCGGCTGACAGACTTGAGACGGTCAAAAAAGTCTAAAACTACATCACTTAACGGGAGCTCATAAGTTAACATTACTTGGGCATCCGTGTAACGCATATCTTTCTGAATACCACGTTTTTCTACGCACAGTCCTATCACTGGGCCCACGTAGTTCTGAGGTACGAGGATAGTGGCGCGTATGATTGGTTCACGTATTTCCCGGGTCTGCGCCGGCGCCGGCAACTTCACTGGATTGTCTATGACAAACACATCGCCGTTATTCATTAGTACCTCATAAATAACAGTTGGAGCGGTAGTAATTAGCCGCAAGCGATATTCTCGTTCCAGGCGCTCCTGAATAATATCCATATGCAACATGCCCAAAAATCCACAGCGAAAACCGAATCCCAATGCCTCTGATGTTTCGGGTTCACAATGAAGAGATGCGTCATTGAGTCGCAGCTTTTCGAGCGCGTCCCGAAATGCATCGTAGTCTCCGGAGTCCGCTGGATAAAGACCAGCAAATACGCGTGGCTTAATCTCTTTGAAGCCGGGCAAAGGCAGTGATGCCGGACAATCGATTGCGGTGATAGTGTCACCCACGCGGGCGCCACGCACATCCTTGATACCGGCGATGACGTAACCTACTTCGCCAGCCTTCAAGTAGCTCACTGCTTGTCGTTTTGGTGTGAAAACGCCGACTTGTTCGGTCAAATATTGGCGCCCCGTAGCCATAAGCCGAATACGTTGTTTCGACCATAGCGTACCTTCCATCACCCTAACCAACGAAACCGTCCCGCGATAGTTATCGAACCAGGAGTCGATGATCAACGCTTGTAGAGCATGATCGGGATCACCGATTGGTGGCGGTATATTTGCGATAACCGCCTCAAGCACGTCGCGAACACCGTCGCCAGTTTTGGCACTTACGCGTACCGCATCGTTCACGTCGATCCCAATAACCTCTTCAATTTCGGCGATGACACGCTCCGGCTCCGCCGTAGGCAAATCCATCTTATTCAAAACCGGTAGTATCGCGAGATTAAGCTCCGAAGCAGTGTAACAATTTGCGACCGTTTGTGCCTGTACTCCCTGGGCTGCATCGACAACCAACAATGCGCCTTCACACGCTGTGAGCGAGCGCGACACTTCGTAGGCAAAATCTACATGGCCTGGTGTATCGATCATGTTTAACCGGTAGATCCTTCCATCACGTGCTGCGTAGTTCAAGGCCACACTTTGTGCCTTAATGGTGATACCTCGCTCACGCTCCAGATCCATAGAATCGAGAACCTGATCTGCCATTTCACGATCGCTCAACCCGCCACATAGTTCTATAAATCGATCAGCCAGTGTCGACTTGCCATGATCAATGTGGGCTATGATCGAAAAGTTACGGATCAATGTATGATCTTGGTCGCGCATACGAGACTAATGTCTTGCCTGGGTAATAAGTAGAATCGATCAAATACCACTCGCGTAACGTGACCTAGGAAATAGGAAAAAGGCGCCTGTAGCGCCTATTTGCATCCTGACCACTGAATCGTATGGGGGCGGTGATTGATCTCTATCCCTTCGTCTAGCGGATAGGTGGCAACAACCTTACGCCTAAGTTAATCATAGCCCATTCACGTCGCCACTTGAATCCTTCATGCATGCCCGTATGGTGGCGGTCCTGATATCGAGACAGTGAGGGACAACAACGGAGTTGTTTGGAAGTAACCGCGACAGTCGCGTTGCGACTAAGAACTCATCACTGTGGCTGGGCCACAACCGACTTGGCTATCAACTCTACCGTGGCCGCCGGAACCTCGCCCACCACAATGATCTGATGGTCGTTGACCACCTTTCCGAACGCGTGCACCGCGCCCATAGTGCTGCCCCCTACGATCACCGATCGCGTACCTCTATCGACCTTCTCTATGAATACAGAAATAGCCGCGAGTCCGTCAGTGTAGACGAGATGTTCTACTGGGTTACTGTGGCCAGGTGTCTTACGCATCATATGATTCGACAGCACGAAGCCAGCAGGAACCTTTGACGCGGTCCAACCCTTGGCCGGCTGGACGGTGACGTCATCCATGGTCTTACCTACATACCAAACCATATCATCGACCCCCATTGCCGGCTGCAAATCAGCCGCATCGATCACATGACCGATCTTGACTTGCGTGAACATAAACTGCTCTAGGGTCTTACCCCTATGATCTACCAAGTCAGCTTTCAACAACAAACCAGTTTCTTTGTGTGCCCACAAGTGGTAGCCGTAGCGATACTGGTCGCGCGGCCTGATGATAACAACCTGGGCCTCACGACCCGACACCCGCCCCGCTGCGCCCAGCTGAATTACGTAATTCTTGTTTAGAACCCTAACACTTTCTGGCAGGACAACTGGAAAACTCTTATCACGACCCAGAAAACGATGCTCGACGATTATAGACTTCCGATCGGGCAGGTAGCACATGACCCGTTGGTCGTCACGAATTACTTCTCGGGCTGAACCATTCAACGATACTAGTCGTTCTCGGACCGAACCATCACGTACGGCGTGAATGATACGCATCGCCTCGAGTTGGTCGCCATGCTGATAGACAAACGTCCCATCGTAATTCAGCGTCCGCGTAGCTTGACTCATTTTCATGAGCCAGCTGTAGGCCCCATCCCCGGCAGTTGCGGCAGAGCTAAATGCTAGGAGAGCGAGAAAGAAGGCGGGATTGCGAAGATCGATCAATCTCATGGGCTGCTGTCGTAACCGACGAAGCGCCCATACGCCATTACGCCATTCATACTGGTCGTCGGTGTGAATTCATGATGTTCGATCAGGTAAGTGTTCAGTAATTTTGCGTGTTCCGGTTCGACCGTGTCCCAGCGGGTTAAACCGGCACGAATAAAATCAGGCTGTTGCCCTGGCGCTACCGCTATCTGTTCAGGCGCAGGTTGTGACTCATTTGACGAAAACCACCGTACGCCGCTGATAGCTACCACTGCTACTGAGGCTGCCAACGCCATTGTGCTCACCCAACGCGTGGCCGGGCGCCACTGTCGTGGGAATTTCCGATCCGAGACAAGCGGCGGTAGTTCACGAATACCCTCGGCGATTCGATCCCCGAGGTCGACACATACGACTGCGCCCAACTCCCTGCTTAGCGCAGCGCGTATGATCTGAAATCGTTCCCATGTTTTTTTAAGCTCGGGATCTCGCGACAACTCTGCCAGCACGCGCGCCTGCTCGTGCTCGCTGAGCTCACCATCCATCATCGCCGACAGCTTTTCTTTCATCTAAGCACCACCCCGTTTCTCAAGAATCGATAATAGTCAAAATCACCCTTCCAACAAGGGTTTTAGTTCTCGCTCTATTGCTTCGCGTGCGCGAAAAATGCGAGAACGGACCGTCCCAATCGGGCACTCCATGACGTGTGCGATCTCATCGTAACTGAGCCCGTCGATATCGCGTAATGTAATGGCGGTACGGAGATCCGCCGGCAAAGACTGGATCGTTCCATTCACGGTCTCAGCGATCTCATCCGCCAACAGGCGGCGTTCCGGCGTCGCCACATCTCGCAGGTTGTCCGCCACGTCAAACGTCTCTAGACCTTCGACCCCGAGATCGGTACTCGGTGGCCGACGAGCCTGCGCCTCGAGGTAATTCTTGGCGGTATTCACGGCAATACGGTAGAGCCACGTATAGAAGGTGCTATCCCCTCGAAAATCTGATAATGCACGGTAGGCCTTAATGAAGACCTCCTGCGTAATATCTTCCACTTCGGTTCGGTCAAAAACATAGCGCCCTATCAATTTGCCCACCTTGTGTTGGTACTTTAGTACCAACAGGTCAAACGCGGCCTTTTCTCCGCGCTGGACTCTGCCCACAAGGCCCTGATCCTCACTGCGTACGCCCACTAGCAAACTCCCATGTTCTGCCGCCGGCAACGCAATGCGTTACCTCTAACTGACCGTATTACATGGCTAAAGTTCGGCCGCAATGGCCCCGGATAACGTTGAAATCTCGCCCCCATGGCGCCGCCACCGCTCGCATGCGTGAGATTCCGGTCAGCGTAGACTGGTCCGATACATGTGATAGGATACCGTAAAAATGGCGTTTTCGCTTTCTCCCCCTCGCAAGAACCAATCCATGCCAACCCAAGCGTCGTCTGATGTCCTGATCGTCGGAGGCGGCGTGGCTGCGCTGAGCCTGGCGCTGCAGTTAGCAGACCATGCTGACGTAGCGATCGTCACCAAGGCCGAGCTTACCGAAGGCGCCAGCCTCTATGCTCAAGGCGGCATCGCCGCGGTTATGAGCAACGACGCGGCTGAGCTAACCGCCCATATCGATGACACGCTCGTTGCAGGTGCCGGCCTGTGTCGTCGAGAGACAGTGGAGTATGTGGTGCGCCATGGCTACGAGGCAATCCGCTGGCTTATCGATCAAGGTGTACCTTTCACTCAGAAGGGCGAGTCCCAGCAAGGTGCGGTCAATTATCATCTCACCCAAGAAGGTGGGCACAGTCGTCGGCGTGTGTTTCACGCCGCCGATGCCACCGGCCAGGCGATCGAGAACAACCTAGCAGCACGGGTTCGTAATCACCCCCGCATTCAGGTGCATGAGAATTTAATCGCCATCGACCTAATCACGCGCCACAAGCTAGGTTTCGGTGATCCAGACCGATGTCTAGGCCTTCATGCGTTCGAAAAATCGACTGGCGCAATCCGCACCTTCTCGGCCCAAGAGCTTACCCTCGCCACCGGCGGTGCTTCCAAGGTTTACCTCTACACCAGCAACCCCGACACCAGCACCGGAGATGGTATTGCGATGGCGTGGCGAGCCGGTTGCCGCGTTGCCAATATGGAGTTCATGCAGTTTCATCCGACTTGTCTTTACCATCCGCAAGCCAAATCATTTTTGATCTCCGAGGCAGTTCGTGGCGAAGGCGGCCGTCTATTGTTGCCGGATGGCCAGGCGTTTATGCATACCTACGATGACCGCGGCGAACTGGCCGCACGCGACATCGTCGCTCGCGCCATCGACTACGAAATGAAGCGAGGCGGTCTAGATCACGTCTTGCTAGACATCAGCCACAAGCCAGCTGACTTTATTACCACTCATTTTCCAAACATTTACCGACGTTGTCTGCAGTTCGGTTATGACATGACACGCGAACCTCTGCCAGTGGTCCCAGCCGCCCACTACACCTGCGGTGGTATTATGACCGATCTCAAGGGTCAAACTGATTTAGATGGCCTGCATGCTATTGGAGAATGTACCTTCACCGGGCTACACGGTGCCAACCGCTTAGCCAGCAACTCGCTACTCGAGTGTGTCGTCATGGCACATTCGGCCGCCAGTGACCTCAAGCGCCGGCTACAACAGCGCACGGCTGATCGGCAGTCGTTACCGTCCTGGGATGAGAGTCGAGTCACTGATGCTGACGAGCGCATTGTTGTGTCTCACAATTGGGCGGAGCTACGTCAGTTTATGTGGGACTACATCGGTATTGTGCGTACCACGAAGAGATTGCAACGCGCCCAACACCGTATTGATCTACTAAAAGAGGAAATCCGTGAGTACTACAGTAACTTCAAAGTTAACGCTGACCTTATCGAATTGCGTAATCTGGTCTTAGTCGCAGAGCTTATCGTTCGATCGGCACTGGCACGTCGCGAGAGTCGCGGTTTACACTTTACACGTGATTATCCAACCCTCGATTCGGATACGCCGCCGCATGATACGGTGCTTATTCCGTCAGACCTAGCGAACTCAGTCGCGCGCGTAAACGCCTAAATGCATCAGTGTTCACGGCATCGGCAGCCACGACCAGGCTGATCGGTAGACGTCCCTGTGGGCATCGTAGCTGCAGCATTACCAGCCAACGGTGTACAAAGCGACTACAAAGACGACATGGTCCCAATGACTCTTCGTTTTGCATCTCCAGCACCCAATCACCATCATCCTCGAACACCACCTTGCGTATGGCACGGGGAGCACGCCGCAAAGCATGCGTCAGCAGGATATGAACGACGCTCGCGATGAGCAGTGCAAGCAAGCTTAGGCGAATCATAATACTGATCGGCAAAAGACATGCCATCACCATTGCCCCAATGTGTAGTACAGCCATAACCCAGGCGAATGCGGGGGATACCCCAACGTCAAAAATCAGCGTGCTATCGAATCTTTCTGACAATCTCTCTCAACGCCTTGTCGGCTGGTTTATCCCGCCCAGCGAGGTAGTCAAGCAAGGTAGCATCCGGTAAGGACAGGAGTTCTTGAAATCCAGATTGTTCTACTTCCGTCAACACCGGATAGCATTCATCGACGAACCGAAGCAGAATCAAATCCAATTCGAGTAGACCACGGCGGCAACGCCAACGAACACGGCGTAGATCCTCGTCACCACTCACAGCACCCGCTTGGCGAGCATTTGTTTAATTTCACCAATGGCACGGGTAGGATTCAGGTCTTTGGGACAGACGTCGGTACAATTCATAATGGTATGGCACCGAAACAGGCGATACGGATCTTCGAGGTCGTCCAGACGTTCACCGGTAGCCTGGTCACGACTATCTGCCAGAAAACGCCAAGCCTGCAGTAATGCTGCAGGCCCTAGAAATCGGTCCGGATTCCACCAAAACGACGGGCATGCCGTGGAACAACACGCGCACAAAATGCATTCGTATAATCCATCCAAGCGCTCACGTTCCTGTGGTGTCTGCAGACGTTCGATCTCAGGTTCGGGATCATTGTTGATCAACCACGGCTTAACCGCCCGATACTGGTTGTAGAACTGGGTCAAATCAACCACAAGATCGCGGATCACCGGCAAGCCCGGTAATGGACAAATATCGATTGGTTGCTTCAAGTCCCTCAGCGGCATTATGCAAGCCAGACCGTTGCGCCCATTAATGTTCATCGCGTCGGAGCCACAAACGCCTTCTCGGCAAGAACGCCGGAAGCTCAAACTATCATCCTGTTCCTTAATCAGAAGTAGCGCGTCTAACAGCATGACGGCACCGCAGTCATCATTCAACTCATATTTTTGAATGTGCGGCCGCTGATCGGTCTCAGGGTTGTATCTATAGATTCGGAACTTTAGCGCCACTGATTAGGTCCTCTTCGTTTGCGTACTACCGGTCAATACACCCGTTCCTTGGGTGGGAAAGACTCTACCGTTAACGGTTTCACCCGCACCGGTTTGTAGTCGAGCGTGCGCCCTTCTTTCGTGAACAGCGTGTGCTTCATCCAGTTCTTGTCGTCACGTTTTGGATAATCCGGCCGCGAGTGAGCACCACGACTTTCCTTGCGCGCCGCTGCCGAAACTACTGTCGCCACCGCCACATCCATCAAGTTCCCCAGTTCTAAAGCGTCGATGCGCGCGGTATTAAACACTTTACTGTGGTCCCGCAGCCTCACGTCTTCCAGTCGTTGCTCGAGATCAAGGACGCGCTTAACACCATCGTCAAGAACTTCTTGCGTTCGAAACACCCCACAATAATCTTCCATTGTCTTGCGCAAAACACCACAAAGCCCATCCACAGACTCGCTATCACCGCGTCGGTCCCAGCGGGTTAAGGTTGCCATCGCCTTCTCGACGCTGGATTCGGAGACAGGTCGCCGGTAACGGTTCTCCGCCATGTAGCCAAGCATATGGTTGCCAGCCGCACGACCAAAAACGACGATATCCAGTACCGAGTTTCCCCCGAGACGATTGGCGCCGTGCACAGAAACACAAGCGCACTCTCCCACCGCGTAAAGTCCCGGCACCGGTTCTTCAGGACCATGTGCAACTGGGACGACGACTTGCCCAAAGCGGTCAGTAGGAATACCACCCATGACATAGTGGGCGGTCGGGTAAACAGGAATAAGTTCGTCTATTGGATCGGTATGCGCAAAACGAATCGCCAACTCCCGAATACCCGGTAGTCGCTTCTTGATTACGTCGGCACCCAAGTGGTCTACCTTGAGATACACAAAATCTTTCTTTCGTCCACAGCCTCGTCCTTCTCTTATCTCAGTTGCAATGGCACGACTGACGACATCGCGACTGGCAAGATCCTTGGCACTAGGTGCATACTTCTCCATAAAACGGTCGCCGTCGCCATTAACCAAATACCCGCCTTCCCCACGTACCCCTTCGGTAATCAACGCGCCCATCCCAGCAATACCGGTAGGATGAAACTGATAAAACTCCATGTCTTGCAGTGGGATACCGGCGCGCAGTGCCATCGCCATGCCGTCGCCGGTATTGATTAATGCATTACTGGTTGTGCGATACATGCGCCCGCTGCCACCCGTCGCGATCAAGGTAGTCTTCGCTTCAATCACCAGCAGTTCACCGGTTTCGATCTCTAACACCAGCGCGCCGACCGCATAACCCTCATCATCCATAAGCAGATCGACAGCAAAATACTCATCAAAGAAATGTGTCTTGGCTCGCAGGTTTTGCTGATACAAAGCATGCAACATGGCGTGGCCAGTACGGTCAGCCGCGGCACAGGTGCGCGCCGCCTGTTCCCCACCAAAGTTTTGACTCTGACCACCAAACGGGCGCTGGTAGATGCGCCCATTCTCAAGACGAGAAAAGGGCACACCATAGTGTTCCAACTCGATAACAATACTCGGCGCTGCCCGACACATGTATTCGATAGCATCCTGGTCGCCAAGATAATCGCTACCCTTGACGGTATCGAACATATGCCAATGCCAATCATCGGGCAGTGTGTTGCCTAACGCTGCATTCATCCCACCCTGGGCCGCTACCGTGTGCGAACGCGTTGGAAATACCTTCGAGATAACGGCAACATGGGCGTCACCACGCGCCAACTGCAAGGCCGAACGAAGACCCCCGCCACCAGCGCCAATCACCAAACAGTCGAATTGCCTTCGAGGAACTCCCATCAATATTATCTGCTCGGTAGTAGAATCTGAACCAGCCATAACGTTAGTACAAGCAGACCGGTGCCGGTGGCGATTTGGGCGACAAAACGGAGCCACACTGACTTAAGGTAATCCATAAATACACTACGCGCGCCGATCCATGCATGGATCAGTGTGCTTACAAAAAACAATGCGAAGCCGATGCGCACCGGCCCAGCAAGAAACCAGTCACGCCATGTAAGATAGTCGCTGATAGGATCTATGGCGAAACGCAATACTAGATAGATGACGAATACTCCCATGTAGACCGCACTCAAACGCTGTAACAGCCACTCGCCGAGCCCGGTATGTGCGCTGCCGGTTGTCCGCAGTCTCATAGTATCCAGAAACCCAGAACGATTAGCGTCACACCCGCAGCCAAAAAAGTGAGCCATGCCCCCACACGTGCCGTGTCTTTCTCTACGCCAATATTTATATCTAACAGCAAGTGTCGAATACCGGAAAAAAAATGTTGCGCAAAAAGCCAAACGGACAACAAAACAATGATCCGACCTGATACAGACGTAAGAAAACTTACAACTTTATGGAAACCAGCTAGACTCTCCACCGATAGCGCCAAGAGATAAATCGCGACCGGCAACAGCAAGACGAGGAGGACCCCAGTGATCCGGTGAGCAATGGATGCCACCCCACCGATGGGGAGTCGTATTTTGAGTAGATTGAGGTAGACTGGACGCTTCTTGACGGTTTCCATGCCGTTATTATTTTCACGTGATGTCGAAATGAGTATACACGAACCCTGTCCAGCACGCAGCCAGTTACCCGCCGCATACCAAATTGGCTACATTTTCGGTATTCTAACGACCGAGAAGGTATGCTCGTGAACGTAGACTGGAGAGCGCATTTGTTAGACGTTGGCGCCGTTGTGCAAGGCGACAGAATCGAGAGTTTCGGCGATCCCCAGCAGGAGATACAGGCTACCGCTATCACTGATATCGTGGCAGACCTCTCCAGCTTCTCCTTGATACGAGTCTACGGGGATGACGCAACCACTTTTCTACAGGGCCAGCTCACCAACGATATTCGGTTGGTCGACGAATCACACAGCCAGCTGAGCGCCTACTGCAACCCCAAAGGGCGAATGCTGTCTGTCTTCCGTATCCTTATGCAGGACGAACACTACCTCCTGCAACTACCAGCACCCCTACTCGATACGACCCTAACCCGGCTACGGATGTACCTGCTACGCGCCGACGTAAAGTTGGTCAGCGCGGATGAGGAGCTCCAGCGCATTGGCGTTGCTGGTCCGAAGGCGGCGGCTATCATCGATCGGCAACTCGGTATTGTTCCTGAAGACGATATGGCCTGCATTGCCGAGGGTGATTTGACCGTTTTGCGACTACCGGGTATCCGGCCGCGTTTCGAGATCATCACAACGTTGGCGACCGCCAAGCGCCTGTGGGACGAGCTTGGGCAAGATTGTCGCCCAGTGGGCACGCCCGCTTGGGCGTGGCTCGACATCATGGCAGGTTTACCAAACGTTTATCGAGAGACTTCAGAGGCGTTTATACCGCAGATGGCGAACCTGGAGATCCTCGGCGGAGTAAGTTTTGGTAAAGGGTGTTATACCGGGCAAGAAATTGTCGCACGCATGCAATATCTCGGTAAACTAAAGCAGCGCATGTATCGCGCACACGTGTTCACAACTCAGCAGGTCCCGCGACCGGGTGATGCAATCCATACCCCCGGCCTACCCGGTCAGACGGTAGGTACGGTCGTCGACGCGCGGTGTTCACCAGAGAGCGGTTACGATATGCTCGCGGTGATCTATAAGAGTAGTATACAGGAAGGCTCGCTTTACCTGAGTGGTGATCAGGAGGCCAGACTTTCTATAGAAGATCTACCCTACTCGCTTGACGACCTAGTACGTCAGTGAGTTGGGCTCTCGACAACATGGAAGAACGTCTCGTTTTCCTTCACCATGCCAAGCTCTGCGCGTGCCCGCTCTTCAATTCCATCCAAGCCGTGTTTGAGATCAACCACTTGGGCAATTAGCGCCTTGTTACGCTCAGCCAGCCGTGCGTTCTCGATCTCTTGGGCATCAATTTGGTCGTGCAGATGCCAAACTGTGGACAGGCTCCCATTGCCGAACCATAGCGGATATTGGAGCGCCACAAACAGGCTCAGCAAGGTGATTTGAATGAATCGCATACTTTTATTTTAGAAGAAGATCCTGTGCCCGTCGAATGCCATTAATATCAGCGTAGCGCCGCGAATACCTGGCGACCTGGATATTGTGCCGCTGCACCCAACTCCTCCTCTATTCGCAGCAAACGATTGTATTTGGCAGTTCGATCAGAGCGCGATAAAGAGCCAGTCTTAATCTGCCCAGTCCCCGTCGCCACTGCGATATCAGAGATAATCGTATCCTCTGTTTCGCCCGAACGGTGAGAAATCACCGCTGTATACCCAGCGTTTTTGGCCATCTCGATGGCAGCGAGGGTTTCAGTCAATGTGCCGATCTGATTGACCTTGATTAAGACGGAATTGGCAATACCTGCATCAATGCCCTTTTGAAGGATTTGTGTGTTGGTAACAAACAAGTCGTCGCCCACAAGCTGTACTTTCTTTCCCAAGCTTTCTGTCAATAGCGCCCAACCATCCCAATCATGTTCGCTCATACCGTCTTCAATACTGACGACCGCGTATTTGTCCACCCACTTTGCCAGTAAGTCGGCCATGTCCTTAGCGCTAAGACTCAAGCCTTCCGACGCCAGTTCGTAAATCTTGCCGTCAAAGAACTCCGAGCTCGCGCAATCTAGCGCAATCAATACGTCCTCACCAAACTTATAACCAGAAGTCTCAATCGCTTCGACGATGATCTGTAGTGCAACTTCGTTCGAGGAAAGATCGGGCGCAAAACCGCCTTCGTCACCGACGGCCGTGCTTAAATGTCGTTCTATTAACAATGTCTTCAAGCAGTGAAATATCTCAGCCCCACAACGCAACGCATCGGAGAAGTTCTCCATGCCCACCGGCACGATCATAAATTCCTGCAGATCCACGTTATTATTTGCATGCACGCCACCGTTTATGACATTCATCATCGGCACTGGCATGCGAAAGTCATCTTTCTTAGCCAGATAGCGATACAGTGGTTGATCAAAGTGTCGCGCCGCCGCCCGCACCACTGCCAGCGATACGCCAAGAATGGCGTTGGCACCCAATCTTTGTTTATTGTCAGTGCCATCCAGTTCTACCATGGCGCTATCGATCTTTGCTTGGTCCCGCGCATCCATGCCGATCAATGTCGTACAGATTTCGTCGTTAACGTGACTGACCGCCTTCAATACGCCTTTACCGCCGTATCGCGTTTGATCGCGATCGCGCAATTCCACGGCCTCGCGTTCGCCAATCGATGCACCGGAAGGTACCGAGGCACGGCCAAAGGCGCCGGACTTGAGCTCAACATCGACCTCAACGGTGGGATTACCGCGGGAGTCCAAGATCTCACGTGCGTGTATGCCAATTATCTTTGACATCGAAGCTTGATCGCCGTCCCCTGGCCCGATGGATTATCCAGATCCGGCCTCTAATTCCAACGCGCTGCTCGCCTTCACCGTTCTATCTAGTGCCATCAACGTTTCCAGTAGCTCACGCATCCTCGCTAACGGCCATTGGTTAGGTCCATCACTAGGGGCGCGGTCAGGGTCGGGATGGGTCTCCATAAACAACCCAGAAATACCTGCCGCCACTGCCGCGCGCGCAAGCACAGGTACGAACTCTCGCTGTCCGCCAGACGATGTCCCTTGGCCGCCGGGCAGCTGTACGGAATGGGTGGCATCGAAAACCACAGGGCAACCCGTGTCTCGCATAATCACGACCGCCCTCATGTCCGACACCAGATTATTATAGCCAAAACTCGCGCCACGCTCGCACACAAGCACACGACCCTGGGCGCCGGCTTCGATAGCCTTGGCCACCACATTTTTCATTTCCCAGGGTGCAAGGAACTGACCTTTTTTAATGTTCATCGGCTTTCCAGAAGCTGCTACTGCTCTAATAAACTCTGTCTGCCTACAAAGAAACGCCGGCGTTTGTAAAACATCAGCTACGCTGGCGACTAACTCTACTTCGCCCACATCATGAACATCAGTCAATACAGGAACACCGATCTCCTGCTGGACCGTTTCCAAGATCGCTAGACCTTGTTCCATACCCAGGCCGCGGAATGACGTATGCGAACTCCGATTGGCCTTGTCGTAAGAAGACTTGTAGATGAACGGAATTTGGAGCTGATCGGAGATCTCTTTTAAGGTGCCCGCAGTGTCAAGCGCCAGTTGGCGCGATTCGATGACACACGGGCCTGCAATAAGAAACATCGGGCGATCAAGCCCGACCTCAAAGCCACATAACTTCATCGCGCCACAACTCGGTTTTCCGTTAACGCCGTCCGCCGTGCACGCGCTGCGGTAATGTACCCTTTGAACAGCGGATGGCCATCGCGCGGGGTGGAGGTAAACTCTGGATGAAACTGAACACCGACGAACCACGGATGCTGAGGTATTTCTATTATTTCAACCAATAAGTCCTCCAAAGACGTGCCCGCAATCACAAGTCCTTTTTCCTGCAGGCGCTCTCGGTACTGATTGTTGAATTCGTAACGATGTCGATGACGTTCAACGATAACGTCCTCACCATACATAGTACGCACGCGCGAGCCAGGTGCCAGCTTGCAAGCTTGGCCACCAAGTCGCATGGTGCCACCTAGATCGCTGTCGGCGCTGCGAAGCTCTTTGCTACCATCGGCGTTGATCCATTCTGTTACCAATGCAATGACTAGTGCTTTGGTGTTGGGATCAAACTCTGTACTCTGCGCAGACTCGATGCCAGCAACGTTGCGCGCGAATTCAATGACCGCAACCTGCATACCAAGACAGATTCCTAGATAAGGGATTTCATTGACACGCGCATACTCAACCGTATTGACCATTCCCTCGATACCACGTTCGCCAAAGCCGCCCGGAACTAGAATCGCATCGACGTCTTCGAACGCCTTTGAATCAGGCCCGTGTATTTCCTCTGAATCGACGTAGCGAATATTGACGCGAGTACGTGTGTGAATGCCTGCGTGCACCAACGCCTCCGACAAGGACTTGTAGGAATCCGCAAGATTCACATACTTGCCAACCATGGCAACCGTGACCTCGGCCTCCGGATGTTCCATTTTATCAACAACCCTTTGCCACTCAGATAAGTCAGCCGCAGGCGCGTCGATGCCCAACTTGTCCACAATAATGTCATCAAGCCCTTGCGCGTGCAGCATTAAGGGGTTCTTGTAGATGCTATCTACGTCGACGGCTGAAATGACAGCCTTGGCCGGCACATTTGTAAACAACGCAATCTTTTGTCTTTCAGCATCCGGTAGCGGGCGATCAGCTCGACACAGTAATACGTCCGGCTGGATACCGATAGAACGGAGCTCTTTCACCGAATGCTGCGTTGGCTTGGTTTTCATTTCGCCCGTAACTGCAATGAACGGTAACAACGTCAAATGAATATAGGCGACATCACGACGATCACGTTCGATCCCCATCTGCCGTATTGCTTCCAAGAACGGTTGCGACTCAATATCGCCTACCGTTCCCCCGATCTCGACCAATGCCACGTCAGCGCCAACCGTACCCTGCACGATGCAGTGTTTGATCTCGTCGGTAATATGGGGAATCACTTGTACGGTGGCGCCAAGATAGTCGCCACGACGTTCCTTCTGAATGACACTTTCATAGATACGGCCGGTCGTATAATTATTGCGTTGGGTCATGGTGGTGCGTACGAAACGCTCATAATGACCTAGATCCAGATCGGTTTCGGCGCCATCGTTAGTGACAAACACCTCACCGTGTTGGAATGGGCTCATAGTGCCCGGGTCGACGTTGATATAGGGATCTAACTTAAGCAGCGTGACCTTAAGGCCACGGGCTTCAAGGAGGGCGCCCAAGGAGGCAGACGCGATTCCCTTCCCAAGGGAGGAAACCACACCACCAGTCACGAATACGAACTTCGTCATTAGCCCCCGTCTAGTAAGGTGTCACGCCTAAAACTGCGACGCATTGCGCAAATCGGCAGCGGGTAGAGCGTGTTGAGTAGGATTTCGACACCAAACCTGAACGGGGAAACAAAGTACCAGATGCGCCGCATTTACACAACCGGATCAACCTCAGGGCCTATTTTGACCTTACCCAACGCCACCTGTAGGCCCGGCTCATCATGCCGGGCCGCGTAGGGCGCGCATACCCAGCGATCGGCAACGGCCGCCAAATCATCATCGACAAAGATCAGCGGCAAACGCTGACGCTGCCAAGGGGGAACCCCGGCCTCCTGCAATAGCTTCTTAAGCTTATGGTGGTGCGAGCGTCCGGGCAAACGACAAGTCTCACCACCTCGTCGCAATCGTACCGTAATCGCACCCTTGCCGATTCTTTCACGGGAAAGACCGTTGCCTATCGACTCCACGCACTTTAGTACATATCCAGTGCCCGGGACCTCGATCGGTTGGCGCAGGTTCCATGTCACTTTCAAGCCAGGATCCGGATCTGTCAGGCGTCTCATCGCGAACAATTGATTCCGATAACGCCGCACCTCGGCCCCCGGCCAGGCCACAGCCGCATGCCGCGATCGCGTCGACTTAACGACCACATCGTCGATTTGGTTCATGTGCAGGGTTGAAGGCGGTGGTAGATTGAGCTGCCGAATCCAATAGCGCAGCACGTTGCGTCGGCGCTCCGGTGATAAGTTTAACAACACCGGCACCAACAGCACAGCATCGACCTCGCAACCGCCCTGAGCTGCGATCGAAGACTCCATGTCTTCAAGTGCGATCGTGTCCAACAGTGCCGCTGCCTCACCTGCATGGCGCCCGCCACGCACAAGGGCATGCTTCGCCTGCGGCCAATGCTGTTCAAGCATGGGTACCACCCGATGACGAATGAAATTGCGCGAACGACGCACATCACGATTGCTGGCATCCTCAACCCAACGCAAACTGTTGCGCTTGGCGTATGCTTCCAATTCGCTTCGTTCGAACCCTAATAAGGGCCGCATCAACTTGCCGGCAGAAAATCGACAAATTATCGGCATCGCTGCCAACCCGCGTACCCCGCTGCCTCGCAGCAGTTGAAGTAGTATCGTCTCCGCCTGATCGTCTAGATGATGCGCCGTCATTAGCACACCACCATGATCAACATGCTTCGCAAGCCATGCGTACCGTAGACGTCGGGCGGCGGCCTCCAGGCCCTTGTCATCTCGGTCTTCAACTTGAATTCGGCCGACTACGCACGATACATCTAAATCGCGGCACACGCGCAGACAATGCTTAGCCCACTCGTCTGATTCGGCCTGTAGCCGGTGATTCACATGCAGCGCGCTAATCTTCCAGCCTGTTGTAGTTCGCAACTGGCATAGGGCATGTAACAGGGTATGGGAATCAATACCACCACTATAGGCGACCTTTAATGTAGCAACTTCGCCTAAACGCTCACTGAGGATTCGCCTGAGCGCATCAACAGAGAATCCAGATTCAGTTTTCTTCAAACTGTCCGTATTGCATCAAACGTGTGGTTCGTTTATCTAGTAACTCCTGTATCGGCAGGTCACACAATTCACCAAGCGCGGAAGATAGTGCGGTAGCAAGCGTCCGCGCCATCAAATCGAAATCGCGATGCGCACCCCCTAAAGGCTCCGGGACTACTTCATCGATTAGACCAAACTTTTCTAGCCTTTGCGCCGTGATTCCCATGGCTTCTGCCGCAATGGTGGCTTTATCGGCGCTCTTCCAAAGAATCGAGGCACACCCCTCCGGCGAAATAACAGAATAGGTGGCGTACTGCAAAATTAATAGGCGATCGCAAACGCCGATAGCGAGCGCACCGCCAGATCCACCTTCCCCGATCACCACGCTAACAATCGGTGTCCTTAACTTACTCATGGTGTAAAGGTTTCGAGCGATCGCTTCACTCTGGCCTCGTTCTTCAGCACCAACGCCCGGGTATGCGCCGGGCGTATCGATCAGCGTTATGACTGGTAAGCGAAAACGTTCCGCGATGTTCATAAGTCGCAGCGCCTTACGGTACCCTTCAGGTCGTGGCATTCCAAAGTTGCGTTCGACCTTTTCCCGGGTGTCACGACCTTTCTGGTGGCCAATAACCACGACTGGCCGGTCGTCTAATCGCGCGAGTCCGCCAACAATGGCTGCATCATCGCCAAACAGGCGGTCACCATGTAATTCCTGATAATCGGCAAAGATCCGATCAATGTAATCCAACGAGTGGGGGCGTTGCGCATGACGAGCCAGTTGCGAGACTTGCCAGGGTCCTAGCGATGAAAAGATAGACTCGGTCAGTTTTTTACTTTTAGCCTTTAACCGCTTGATCTCCTCATTAATGTTGATATCACTGTCTTTGCTCGCGAATCGCAGTGCTTCGATTTTCGCTTCTAACTCGGCAATAGACTGCTCGAAATCGAGATAGTTATGTATCATCGGCCATCGGTGCCTGTTGTGCGGTCAAGCATACTCTCAGGATAGATCACGTGAACACTGTCAGCACCCGCCATCTGCAAGAGGCTGTCCAAAACGTGATCTGAAGGATCGATCTTCCACTCCTCGCCCAGGGCAATCTCCCCCCGAGCCGCCTCATTCTCATAATTCAGATGGACTAGACAGCGTCCTCGATTTGCAGACTCGAGGATCTTTTGCAGCTCCTCCACAAAGCCATTCTGTGCAAGCTCTGCATCTATATCCACTATCAGCTTTGACGCCAACGCAGCGCGTGCCTGTGAAATATTGTAAATCCCCTCCGCGCTCATCTTAAAACCACCCGTGTATTCATCGACACTAACCGCCCCGCTAACAACCAACAGGTTGTCTTTCACCAGCAGGTCTCGATGACGCGCGTAGAGCTCAGAGAATACCGCGAGTTCCAGTCTCCCACTGCGATCATCTAGCGTAAGAAACATCATTCGGTCACCTCGTCGGGTGCGCATGGTTCGGGTGGCAACGACAAGACCCGCAACAACGACCTTGCGATCTTGGCTCGGTTTGAGATCAGCAATTGTGGTGTGGGTCATCTCAGCCAACTCCTGCGCAAAGCGTTCGATTGGATGGCCCGTTAGATATAATCCTAGTGTTTCTTTCTCGCCCTCCAGGCGCTTCTCCTTACTCCACTCAGGCGTGTCTACATGGGGTTGGTTACCGGTGTCGACTGCCATCGCGAACATATCGTCCTGTCCCGTTTCTTGATTCTTATTGTGCTGGCCAGCTAACTGCAGTGCGCTCCCCAGGTTCACCATTAGCGCCGCCCGATGCATGCCCAGACTATCCATCGTGCCAGCACGAATTAACGATTCCAGCACCCGTCGATTTATACGACGCAGATCGACACGTTTACACAGATCAAACAGATCCTTAAACGTCTCGCCCTGCTTACGGGCCCCCAAGAGCGCATCAATCGCAGATCGCCCCAAACCCTTGATTGCTCCGAGCCCATAAAGAATGGTTTTATCATCAACGGCCACGAACTGATACTCACAGCGATTGATATCGGGTGAAACGACTTCTAATGATAAATCGCGACACTCCGCGATCATGGTCACCACTTTGTCCGTGTTGTCCATATCAGTGGAAAGCACAGCGGCCATGAAGGCAGCGGGATAGTGAGCCTTTAGCCAAGCAGTTTGATACGCGATCAAGGCATAGGCAGCTGAGTGGGAACGATTAAAACCATAGCCAGCAAACTTCTCGATTAAATCGAATATCTGCGAGGCTAGTCGCTGGTTAACGCCGCGCGCCACGGCGCCACTGACAAACCCTTCGCGCTGCCGTGCCATCTCCTCTGGCTTCTTCTTACCCATGGCATAGCGCAAGACATCCGCCTTGCCCGGGGAGTAACCAGAGAGTACCTCAGCAATCTGCATGACCTGTTCCTGGTACAGAATCACGCCATAGGTTGGCTTCAGGATGGGCTCGAGACTTGGGTGTGGATACTCGATACGTGCGCGGCCGTGTTTGCGCGCAATAAAATCGTCGACCATCCCAGACTGCAGTGGGCCTGGCCGAAACAACGCCACCAACGCGACGATCTCCTCAAAACGGTCTGGCTGTAGTCGCTGAATAAGGTCCTTCATGCCACGCGATTCCAACTGAAACAATGCCGTTGTCTTACATGACTTCAACAATGCGAACGTCTTTTCGTCTTCCAGGGGTAATTGTTCAATCTGTAGCGGTAGTTCGTTGTTCAATCGGCGTTGGGCGTTGATGGCCTTGACGGCCTTATCAATACTCGTAAGGTTTCGCAAACCTAAAAAGTCGAACTTGACAAGCCCAAATGCTTCTAGATCGTCTTTGTCGAGTTGCGTCACAAGTTGTTTACCGCCCTGCTCACAATACAGTGGCATGTAATCGGTGAGCGCGGATGGTGCAATAACGACACCCCCAGCGTGCTTGCTCGCGTTACGTGGTAGACCTTCGAGTGCGCGGGCAGTATCGATGAGTTCGCGCACGTCTTCCTCTTGCTCATAGCGCTCTCGCAACATTGGCTCTTGCGCCAAGGCTTTATCGAGAGTGATCCCGAGTTCGAACGGAATCAGCTTTGCTAGCTTGTCGACGTAACCATACGGGTGGTCCATCACCCTGCCGACATCGCGGACTACCGCCTTCGCCGCCATGGTGCCATGTGTAATAATCTGCGACACCCTATCTTGACCGTAACGCTGAGTGACATAATCGATCACACGATCACGTCCTTCCATACAGAAATCGACGTCGAAGTCCGGCAGTGAAACGCGCTCCGGGTTCAAGAAACGCTCGAACAACAGATCATGTTTGATCGGATCAAGGTCAGTGATCGACAATACCCAGGCGACAAGAGAACCAGCGCCCGAACCTCTGCCCGGTCCCACCGGTACATCATTGCTCTTAGCCCACTTTATAAAGTCAGCCACAATCAGAAAATATCCAGAGAAACCCATCCTGATAATGACATCAAGCTCGTGCTGCAGACGCTCGTTGTACGGCTCGCGTGCGCTATCGGTCACCGATGAGAGTTTCGTCGCTAGCCCTTCGGCCACCTGCTGTCTAAGCAATTCATCCACGGTCATATCAGCAGGTACCGGATAATCGGGCAGGAAATAACGCCCAAACTCGAGACGCAGATTACACCGCTTGGCAATCTCTACCGTGTTCTCCAAAGCCTCCGGAATATCTTTGAATAACTCAACCATATCTTCGATTGAGCGAAAATACTGCTGCTCGGTATAGAGACGTGGGCGACGGCTGTCGCTTAAGGTGCGCCCATCTTGAATACAGACGCGAATCTCATGGACGCCAAAATCTGCGGTGTCCAAGAAACAGACACTATTTGTTGCAACGACTGGCAAACGAACCCGTTGCGCCAGGTTTACCGTCGCGTGTACCGACTCCTCTTGCATGGGCTGGCCGATGCGCCTGAGGGTCAAGTAGAAACGCCCTGGGAATAGCGACGCATATTCATCGGCAAGTTGGCCCGCAAGCGCATCGTTACCCGACAACAATGCCTGTCCAATTTCTCCATCCTCTGCGCCCGATAAGATGATTAGCCCGGCGCCATGTTGTCGAAACCAGTCGCGGCGCATACACGGTCTACCGGAATGTTGGCACTCCGTGTACGCCCGCGTTAGGAGCTGGCACAGATTACGGTACCCGGTTTTGTCTTGGCATAAGATTGTCAATCGGTAGGGCTTGTGGCCATCGACAGGATTTTCCAACCAGGCGTCGGTACCCACGATGGGCTTAATGCCAGCCGCCACCGCGGCCCGGTAGAACTTCACTAACCCGAACAGATTGGCAAGATCTGAAACGGCCACCGCCGGCATCCCCTGGTTGGCGGCGGCGGCCACAAGATCCGGCACGCTGATAATGCCATCGGCAAGAGAAAATTCGGAATGGACGTGAAGGTGGACGAAGCCAGTGCGCACGAGCGTAGTTTCACATCAAATCGCTGACAGGGGAAAGGGGTCAGAAGCGACCCGCCACCAGAACATTCTTGGTGCTGGATAGTCAGACATTAAAGGGCATCTTGGAACGATTTTGCGAATGAATCGTATTTAATCAGCAGCTTATTGGCACTTTTTTCAGTTATTTGTTAGGTGTTTTCGATACGCCTATATATAATTTGAGATTAGAATGGCGATTATACACCCGCTTGCTACCGCTGGATTCAAGCCCGCCGCCCTCTGGGAGGGCCTTAAACAGCTCCCCGATCGCAAATGGTTCCCAGTTGTCTTAAATATGGCCGCCGTTTTGCTACTCGCCTACAGCATGGCGCAATGGACTTGGCGCATTTTTACCCCCCCCAAGACACCAATTGTCGCTAACGCCAGCGCCTTGGCCCAGACTAAGACGGCGACCCTCGGCATACAAGACCTGTTGGCTGGCCATCTTTTTGGAAAAGCAGCCTCCAAAGTAGCGCCTACCGCCGCGCCCATTGAGGACATCCCCGAGAGTAGTCTCAACATGATACTGACGGGGGTGGTAGCAGCAGGTGATGATAGCCTTGCCTTGATAAAGGTTAACGATGAGCCGGAGACTCCTTTTGCCCTCGGCGAAGAATTAACCCGGGGGGTCACCCTGCAAGCGGTGTATCCAGATCGAGCAATTATAGAGCGGCGTGGGGTTACCGAGGCACTGCTGTTAGAAGACGCCGCCGCATCACTCTTAACGACACCGGTAGCCGAAAGACCGGCCTCATCGACGAGGGCTGAAGCTGGGGGCGGGATCCAGGCACAAGGCAACAACACCTTTACCATCGACCGGGCAACTTTAAATGAGGAGCTACGCAATCAGGATCTCTTCCGTCAAGCGCTAATCGTGCCTAATGCCGGCGGCGGCTTTCTCGTGCGTCAAATTCAGCCGGGTAGCTTGTACGAAAAACTCGGACTCAAGGTCGGTGATGTTATCCGTGGTGTGAATGGCCGCAGCGTCAATACCGTCGATCAGGTTCTTCAAGTTTATCAGCAACTCGGTGGCATTGACGAACTGACCGGTGTCCAGTTAGAAGTGATGCGCGCGGGTCAAATACAACAACTGCAATATACGATTCAATAAGATGCAAAAAAATCTTCGCGCAGGATACGCGGGCCTTGCCTGGATTCTACTATTGGGCTTTGTGTGGTTCTGTCAGTCCGATTCAGGCGCCCAAACCACCGGCGGCGCTACCAAACAGGCAGCACCGACACTACGCAGGGGCGAAGTCCTGTTCAATTTTCAACGGGCGGATATCCAAGCAGTTGTAAAAACCATTTCACAAATGACAGGCCGAAATTTTATTCTAGACCCGCGGGTAAAAGGCAAGGTAACGATTATCTCCCAAAAACCCGTGTCCAAGGGCGCAGCCTATCAGATCTTTGTGTCCGCAATTAAGGCCCAGGGCTTTACTGCTGTCAGTAGCCCCGGCGGCGCCGTCAAGATCGTCCCCGTGGCCGAAGGCAAGCAAAATGCAAACGTAAGCCAAGACCATACGCCGCGCGGTGGCGAGCAGATGATTACCCATGTGGTTGTCATTCAGCATGGTCTGGCGACGCAAATGGTGCCGTTGCTGCGACCCCTGATGGCGCCCACTAGCCAGTTGTCGGCCTATACACCCGCCAATGCGCTAATCATGACCGACTACGCCAACAACGTTCGCCGTCTACTTCTCATTATTGGCGACATAGACCAACCTGTCAGTTCCGAAGTTACGGTGATAGCGCTAGAACACGCCTCGGCCCTGGACATCGCTGACCTAATCGGCCGTCTAAGCGCCACCGCCGCCGGGCCGGCGCGGGTGGCGGGCCAACAAACCGCAGCTCGGGCCGCAATCGGTAGTCAACGTTTGAGTATTGTGCCTGACTTGCGCACCAACAGTCTGCTCGTTCGTACTGACAACCCCGGACGGCTGACCCAGCTCCGTTCGCTCATCAGTAAACTGGATGTGCCCGCTAAGGCCAGCGGCCAGACACGCGTTGTGTATTTGAAGAACGCGGAGGCGGTGCCGCTAGCAGAGATTCTACGCGGCCTATTGGTCGGCGAGGCAAGGGCGCGACCAACCGCTGCCGCCGGACAAGCAGCGGCCACAGGCGTTGCTGCCACTGGCTCGTTGATTCAGGCCGATGAAGGAACCAACGCGTTGATCATCAGGGCCCCTGATGCGGTCTACAACAACCTGCGCTCCGTCATCGAAAAACTCGATATTCCTCGCGCTCAGGTGCTAGTAGAGGTGCTAATCGTGGATATACGCACCGACAAGCTATCAGAAATAGGGGTTCAGTGGGTGGGGGTAGGCTCAAGCGGCGACACCCAAGCCGCTGCGCTCACCCAGTTTCCCGCCGGCCAAGTGACCCTAGGGGCAGTGCTGGCTGACCCCCTCGCACTAGCTGGCGTCGCCGGCCTGACGCTGGCCATATTGGGCAGCGAGACCACGCTGCCGGACGGCTCCACCGTGCGCGGACTGAGCGCCCTGGCCACTGCACTGGAGTCAAAAGGTTATGGCACCATCTTATCGACGCCGAATATTTTGACGCTGGACAATACCGAGGCCAAGATCGTGGTAGCACAGAATGTCCCATTCGTGACCGGGAGCTTTGCCCAGGCCACCGGGACCGCTGGCACTATCAATCCGTTTCAGACGATTGAACGGCAGGACGTCGGCCTCATCCTACGGGTAAAACCGCAGATCTCCGAAGGCAACATCATCAAGTTAGAAATCTTTCAGGAGGTCTCTAATATCGACGAGACTCCGGTCGGCGGGGCAACAGATATTACAACGAGGAAACGTAGCATAGAAACGACGGTAGCGGTCGCCGATGGTGCCACCGTGGTGCTGGGTGGCCTGATCGATGACCGCTTCACGCAAAACGAGCAGCGCGTGCCGGGTTTGAGCCGCATTCCCTTCATAGGAGCCTTGTTCCGAAACCGGTCGAAGAACAAACAAAAGACGAGCTTGATGGTTTTCTTGCGCCCGACAATCGTGCGTATGACAAAAGACGCTCACAGGTTCACGGCGGATCGCTACGATTATATCCTAGGCGAGAAACGTGCCGTCGATCCGACGCCGTCGGACATCTTAGACCGGTTTACGCCCGGGGCATTGGTACGCGACCCCGCCGCGGAAAGCGATTACGCGGAACAGCCAGCCGAAGCCCTCGAGGGCGATGGGCTACTGGGTCCTCCTGGCACGGGCGTTGACGATTATACTTCTTAGCATCGATACTTAAGGCTGGATTTTCTCCATGGATGCCGCCCCCGATCTTCAGGCGCTGGACTTGCAGTGCACGCAACGCCTGCCTTACCATTTCGCCAAACGTCATGGCGTTATCAGTGCGCGCGAGACTGATAGCGGTATTGAAATCTGGGCACGGCCCGGGGTTAGTAGCGCGGTACTATCAGAACTGCAACGTGCGCTGGGCCAAGCGATCCATCTACGGGAACTGGCCATCGATGCCTTCGAAGCAGCGCTAAGCCAGGCGTATGAACGCGGCATGAGCCAGGCCATGCAGATCGTCGACGACATGGATGGCGATCGCGATCTTGCGGAACTGGCTCAAAGCCTGCCTCAGGTCGCCGACCTGCTAGAGAGCGAAGACGACGCCCCAATCGTACGCCTGATAAACGCGCTATTCACCCAAGCCGTACGCGACGGGGCTTCCGATATTCACCTGGAGCCGTTCGAGACCCGGTCGGTAGCACGTCTGCGTATCGATGGGGTGCTTCGCGATGTGCTAGAACCGCAACAGGCCCTACACCAAGTGATCGTGTCGCGAATCAAGATCATGGCCCACCTAGATATTGCCGAGAAGCGACTGCCGCAGGATGGTCGTATTACGCTGCGCATAGCCGGACACCCGGTAGATGTGCGTGTGTCGACCCTACCTACCGGCCACGGCGAGCGCGTAGTCATGCGCCTTCTAGACAAGCAGGCAGGGCGTCTGGATTTGACCGGCCTGGGGATGTCCGATGAGCTATTGGAAGCGCTCGACCATCTCATCCATCAACCACACGGCATCCTGTTGGTAACAGGACCAACCGGTTCGGGCAAAACCACGACACTTTATGCGGCGCTGTCTCGGCTGGATACAAACAGCAACAACATAATGACCGTCGAGGACCCGATCGAGTATGACCTCGATGGTATTGGTCAAACCCAGGTAAGCAGTAAGATCGATCTGAATTTTGCGCGCGCACTAAGGGCAATCCTGCGACAAGATCCGGACATCATCATGATCGGCGAGATTCGCGATCTCGAAACCGCACAGATTGCGGTGCAAGCAAGCCTAACTGGCCACCTCGTACTCGCAACGTTGCACACCAACGACTCGGTTGGGGCCGTAACACGACTCGTCGATATGGGGGTTGAACCGTTTCTGGTCGCGTCCAGTCTGCTTGGGGTGCTGGCCCAACGTTTAGTACGAAAACTTTGTCGGCAATGTCGTGTGGCTCGCGTCGCCGACGCAGCTGAGGCCAGAGTTGTTGGCGAGGGCGATGGTCAACGTGAACAACAGATATTCGGCCCCGGTGATTGTACTGCCTGCGTACAAACGGGATACCGAGGGCGCACCGGTGTCTTCGAGCTCCTGACCATGGACAACAAATTGCGGGCCTTGATCCACGACGGCGCTGGCGAAGTCCGATTGCGGGCGCACGCCCAAAAGCTCGGGATGCAAGGCATCCGCGAGGATGGGCTGCGCTGGGTACGCTCCGGCGTAACCAGTTTAGAGGAGGTTTTGCGCGTAACACGCGAATAGACGATGGCAGCGTTCGAGTATCAGGCACTAGATCTTCGCGGGCGTACCATTAAAGGAGTCATCGAAGGCGACGCCGAACGCCAGGTACGTTCGGCCCTACGTGATAAAGGTTTGACGCCGCTGCAGGTCGATATCATCGCGGCCGAGACGACAGTCAAAACGCCTGGAAGACGCTCATGGCGGCGTGGTATTTCGAGCGCTGACTTGGCGCTACTTACCCGCCAATTCGCCACCTTGGTGGGGGCTGGAATGACTATCGAAGAATGTCTTACCGCCCTGATCGAACAGACGGAGTCTACGCGCGCTCGCACGGTACTCGCAGGTGTGCGTGGTCGTGTCTTAGAAGGCCAATCATTAGCCCGCGGGATTGAGGCGTTCCCACAAGCCTTTCCGGATATCTACCGACACATGGTGGAATCCGGCGAACAGAGCGGGCAGTTGGCCCACATCCTCGATCGACTTGCCGATTACACTGAAGATCGCCAAGCCTTGCGCCAAAAGGTCCTCTTGGCGTTCATCTACCCAGCCCTAGTCACCTTGGTGGCAATCATGATTGTGGGATTTCTGCTGGTCAACGTCGTACCACAGGTAACGCGCGTATTCGAAAACACGGGCCAAACATTACCATTGGTTACGCGCGTGCTTATAATGGCCAGCGATTTCGTGCGTGCGGGTGGAGTATGGTGGCCGATTGGAATCGCGGTTGTTTTTGTGGGAGTACGCGTGATGTTACACAACAAACGTCTGCGCCGACATTGGCATGGCTTGTTATTGAAGTTGCCACTCGTCGGTCGGCTAGTTCGTGGTGTAAACGCGGCCCGCTTCGCGAGCACGCTGGGTATTCTGACGTCAAGCGGTATCCCCCTGTTACAGGCCATGCAATCAGCCGTTCTGGTCGTAAGTAACTTGCCCATGAGAGCGGCGGTTGATGATGCACTACGACAGGTTCGTGAGGGTGCGGGACTAGCTCGCGCTTTGGGCAAAGCAAAACTCTTTCCACCGCTTGTTATTCATCTCATCGCTAGTGGTGAGGCAAGCGGCAACCTGGATATCATGCTTTCCCGTGCCGCCGAAACCCAGGCGCGCGAGCTTGAGAATTGGGTTAAAGCACTAACTGCGTTGTTAGAACCGGTCATGATTTTAGTCGTCGGCGCCGTTGTGGGCTTCATCGTGCTCGCCATGCTGCTCCCTATCTTTGAAATGAATCAACTAATCAAATGAGAATAGCCATGTCCTCTATTAAAGCGTTGACCGAACGGTCCCATCAGTCTGGGTTCACGCTCATCGAAATCCTAGTGGTGGTCGTCATACTAGGTGTCCTCGCGGCGATGGTGGTCCCGCGTATCATGGAACGCCCCGACCAAGCCCGGATTATCGCCGCTAAGAATGATATTCGCACCATCATCAGTGCACTCAAGCTCTATCGCCTAGACAGTGGGACCTATCCAGATACCGGCCAGGGATTGCTGGCCCTCGTACAAAAACCAGAAACCGGCAACATTCCACGCAACTGGAAGTCAGGTGGCTATTTGGATCGCCTGCCGCTAGATCCCTGGCAAGCCCAATACCAATATCTGAACCCCGGCATCCATGGACAAATCGATATATTCAGCTTCGGTGGCGATAATACCCCCGGTGGCGAAGGTACTAACGCCGATATCGGCTCCTGGAACCTCGACTACGAGTAGCATGATTTCGCAGCCAACGTCTTTCGGGTCGCGCGTGTTATGCGAACCGGTTCTGCGTGGACAATCGATATCGACGTGCCGCGTCTTCGGGTTCACGTTAATCGAACTAATTGTCGTCATGCTACTTCTGGTAGTCATAGCTGGCATGGTGGCACTAAACCTCGGGGGTGACGACGCCGGTGAGGTGCGGGAAGAAGCAGAAAGACTTGCCTTACTGTTGAATACGGTGCAGGAGGAAGCGATCCTTCAAGGACAATTGTTTGCGCTCGCAGTAGAGAAACGTGGCTATCATTTCCTACAACTCACCAAAAAGGGAACGCTAGAACCGCTCGCCAAAGAGGACGATGTGCTGCGTCCTCGTGAACTCCCGAGCGGCATGAAAATCAGCGAAGTAGAGATCGATGGCATTGTAACGGAACAGGACGAGGAAATCGGCATCGTTCTGCAGCCTACCGGTGATATACCTGACTTCGTGATCACTTTTAATAAGGGCACCGCAACCTGGCGCGTTACCGGGTCAATCGGGGACGGCATTAGATCAACACAGTCAGTAGAAGGCCGTGCGACGTCGTAAAAAGCAAACAGGATTCTTGCTCGTGGAAGTATTAGTCGCGTTGGTAATACTGGCTATACCTCTGGCCGCCATTATCCACGCCGTGAGTCAGGCGATCGATACTACTGCTGCCCTGCGTGATCGCAACATCGCCATGTGGGTGGCACAAGACCGCCTGACTATGCATCGCATCGAGCGCGATTGGCCGTCTCTCAAGACCACCACCGGCACTAGTGAGATGGCAGGCCGAAGTTGGCGCTGGCAAGAAAAGGCCATCAGTACGCCGGTTGCACAGTTGCGTCGCGTTGAGATCGAAATTCGCGACGAAAATGGGCCTGACATGTTAGCCAAGCTCGTCGGATTGCTCCGAGACCCACAGGCAAAACCATGAATACGAAACTCAAAAAATCCCAGCGCGGTGTGACATTATTGGAACTAATGGTGTTCGTAGGCGTGTTCGCACTGTTTTCAATGATGGCCTACGGTACACTGAATCGGGTACTGGATCAGAGCAACCAGATCGAACAGAAGCGAGAGTATTGGCGTGCACTTTCACTAACGTTCTTGCGCATGGAAGAGGATATGGCACAAGCGCGGGCCCGACCCGTGCGGGACATAGACGGAACCACTCTGCCATCGCTACGCGGCCAACCGACAGATACTCGGGCACTTGCTGATCCTACCCTGGAGTTAACACGCGGCGGGGTATTGGTGTTCGGCGAGGGCGTACGCAGCGACCTCCAACGTGTAGGCTATCGCTTAGAGGATAACGTACTGTTACGCCTTACGTGGCCGGTCCTCGACCGCGCGCCGCAAACAAAACCGTTTGAGTCACCGCTTCTCCGGGACGTAGAAACCTTCGAGGTGCGTTTCTATAGTTTGCGTGGTAACTGGGTCGATGTGTGGCCAGTAGAAGAATCGTCAGAGGAACTGCCACGTGGCATAGAGGTTACACTGATGCTAACGAATGGTAACGAGTTCAAGCGCGTTTTTTTTGTCAATGGCTAGACTGTCGTTTTCTACGTGTGCTCCTCGCCCGCCCGCTGAACGACAACGAGGCTTGGCAATAGTCACTGCGTTGTTGGTCGTTGCCATCGTTGCCACATCAACCGCATTCCTCAGTCTTGGCCAACAAGTCTGGCTGCGACAGGCGCAGAATCTTTCCGATCGCGCCCAAGCCGAAACTGTGCGTAGCGGCGCACTCGAATGGGCCGCGATTATTCTCACTGAGGATGCGAAGGATAATACTATCGATGACCTCACCGAAGCCTGGGCGGAAGACATACCACCCCTACCGGCCGAAGGTGGGCTTGTTACCGGTCATATTGTTGACGCTCAGGGACAGTTTAATCTTAACAACCTTGTGCGCGGCGGTCAGATCAGCAACGAAGACGTAGCGGTCTTCCGACGCCTATTGGTATCCCAAGAACTGCCGGCTGAACTTGCCGACTCGGTGGTCGATTGGTTGGATACAGATACCAATACGCAACCCAACGGCGCAGAAGATATCGATTACTTAAACATGGAGCCACCCTATCGTGCTGCCAACCAATTTCTTCAGAGCGTCGGCGAGCTGCGGTTGGTAAAGGGTTTCGATCGTGACGCGGTTGAAAAACTTCGCCCCCTGATTTCGGCCTTACCTGAAGCGACGAGCATCAATATCAATACTGCGCCATTAGCTGTTCTCAGTGCTTTGTTTCCCGATCTGTCGTTGTCCGAAGCGGAAAACCTACTATCGAAGCGCAAAGATAATCCGTTCAGTGATGTGGGCCAACTAAAAAATCATCTGCCTTCCGACGCAGCGTTGCCGAAGGTTCCGTACGATATCAAAAGTAGCTATTTTGAAGTCGTAATTGATACGTCGTTCGGACGTCTACAGCGCCATACCGTTGCACTACTACATCGTCCGTCAGGGGCGCCGGTAAAGATCTTATGGCAACAACGACAATTGCTGGTGACAAAAGAAAGCAAGGTAGGCGATGGCGCTGAGTGAGAAATTGAATGGGATAGTGCTCAGCCGGTCGCTAAGCGCAATGCGACGGCCCCACCGCGTGTCCGGCACCACGCTCGAGTTGTTCCTCCCGCGTGGATGGCCTGAAACTGGCACGCAGCTCGATTGGTATGTGCGAAGCGGCGCAAACGTATCGCAAGGACAGGCGGTTGACCTTGATGAAATTCCTGCTTACTTAAGATCAACGCATGTAGTTGTCTGGACACCACCGGCTGATACGCTGCTAACTCAAGCAACATTGCCTACACGCAGTCGTAACAAAATTATGCAGGCGCTGCCCTTTGCATTGGAAGACCAACTTTTAGGCGACCCCCAACAACTGCATTTTGCCTACCATCGACAGGATGATGGCACCCTCGCCGTCGCGGTCACTTCGCGCGAGCGGCTGAGCACCTGGCTTGACGTTTTGGCAAAGGCCGGCTTGCGCCCGACCCGCGTGTGCCCGGCTAATCTGGCCCTGCCGATGGAACCCGACGGCTGGTCATTGGCATTTGCCGGCACCGAGTTATGGATACGCACGGGTCCGTTCAGCGGGTTCGTGTGCCCGTTTTCGGATACACCGCCGGCAACGCTTGTTGCCGGCCTGGAGGAGGCGCGCGAGCAAGGCAAGCTGCCATCGCAGTTATCGGTTTTCGATCCTCCCGCCGGCTTCGACGCCCAAACCTGGGGTTCAGATCTCGGCGTGGGCCTGGTAATCGCGGACGATACTTTTCACACGAACGACAGAAATGCCCAGACGCCGTTGAACCTACTACAGGGTGACTTTGCTCCAACTGGCCAACTGCACCAACTATTCAGACCCTTACGACCGGCGGCACTGATCTTAGGTGTCTGGTTTCTAGCGATGCTAGGTTTTAATCTGTCGGAGTGGTGGCAACTTAAGAGCGCCTATCGGTCACAACAACAAGCAATGACCAGTCTATTTCAGAAGACCTTCCCCAGAGAAAAAGTAGTACTCGATCCTGCGGCACAGATGCAACGCAACCTAGATGCATTGCGGGGGCAAAGCGGCAAAACGAGTGCTAACGATTTTTTGCCGCTGCTTGCTGGCATAGCCCCCACATTACGGTCAAACTCATCGGTGAAGTTGCGTTCGCTAAAATACGGCAACACAGGATTAACCATTGACCTCAATTTGCCTGATTTCCAAGCATTAGAGGTGATAAAGAATGACTTAGGGGTCACACGTGCTTTCAGTGTGGAAGTACTTGCCGCAAACAGTCGCGCCTCGGGAGTTGAAGGACGCCTACGCATCCAACGGACAAGCAACTAAAAATGAATATTCTGCTATTCGATAGACTGCGTAATACTTGGAATTCGCTGCAATCGCGAGAGCGCTTGGTAGTAGGCGTTGGCGCGGTGATCCTATCAGCCCTGTTGGGCTATAGCATTGTCTGGGCGCCAGTGCAGCGTGATCTTTCGAACCTACGTATCGATGTTCCAAAACAGCGCACGCAGCTCGCGCTTATGCGGGTGCAGGCGAAACAGGTTGCGCAACTACGTAGCAGTGCGCCCGCTAAGATCGCATCTGGGAATCTCTTGACGAAACTAGAGCAGTCCGCTCAAAACCGTGGGTTAAGAGAAAATATCACACGCATGGAACCAGATGAGACGAACGCGGTACGTCTATCTCTGGACGCTGTCGATTTCAACGCTCTGCTTCGATGGCTCAAAGAGCTTCAAACCCAAAATGGCATCCGGCCTGAAACCGCAACAATTACGGCGCAGTCGGAACCTGGGCTAGTGAATGCCCGCTTATTAGTGCGTGGTCCAGGGCTATGAAGAAACCCGGGTTCGGATATCTGTTCTTAGGCGTATCCGCGTACCTTATATTCCTGGTCGTCACCGTACCCGCCACTTGGTTATCCTGGGGGCTCGCTCGTATTACCCACGGCGCAGTCGATCTTAATGAGGAACGCGGCAGCCTATGGGTTGGCCACGGTAGGCTTATCGTCCACTATCCTCGGTCCACGCCACAGGACCTTGGCCAAACTGAATGGCGAGTAAATCCACTCTGGCTACCACTGGGGCGTCTACAGGTTTTTCTGAAAGCAACTGGCTCGCGAAATGATTTGGCAGCCACTGTGAGTATAACGCCAAAACGAATAGTACTTCAGCGTTCGCACATAAGTATCGACGCGAATATGGCCAGCGCATTCTATGCACCGGCGCGTCTATTCGCCCCCAAAGGGCGTCTACGATTCAGCGCTGACCACTTAACCTTGGATACGAACGGTTTACATGGCAATGCAGTCATTACATGGGAGGGCGCGAGCAGCGGTCTGTCGAGTGTGCAGCCGTTGGGTGACTACCGAATCGATATCAGCGGCACCGGTGCTGAGGCCGCATTGAAATTGACCACCTTACGCGGTGATCTTCAGCTGTCTGGCACGGGGCGCTGGCAACTTCTTGAAACCGGAGACCTGCAGTTCAATGGCGTCGCCCGACCAAGATCACGTGGTCAAGAACTCCAGTCTTTACTGAACCTGTTCGGAAGAGATCAGGGCGGCGGCCGGCGCACACTGAGGTTACGCACTCGATTGCCGCTGCTCTCGCTAACTCCCACTCCCTCCCCCTAACCTCCCCCAACAAGTGGGGGAGGAATAGGGGTGGTCTTGATCGACGGATTGAAACGCGAAATGCGGCTCGTGTGAGCCGGTAGATTTAGCTGAAGGATCTTATTCCCCCTCCCCTTGTGGGAGGGGCTAGGGGGAGGGGGTAAGCAATTGCCGTACCGGTGCGAAACTTTTTCGGTGCACTGGACTTACCCCAAAAACTTTTAGTGCCAGCAAATGCAACGGCGTCGGATATCCTTTGTGACGCGAAAAACCATAGCCCGGAAAATGGCGATCCAACGTTCGCATCTCCGCGTCGCGCGCTACCTTGGCTAAGATGGACGCAGCGGCTATAGCCGCGACCTTAGCATCCCCTTTTCTGACTGTTAATACATTAGATGCCATCGGTGGTACATGATTGCCGTCTACGAGTACTAAGTCAGCAACGACACTCATCGCCTCCACTGCGCGCCGCATCGCTAGTAAGCTCGCCTGCAGAATATTTATCTTATCGATGTCTTCGACTCCTACGCGCCCCAACCCCCAACCTAATGCGCGCCGCTTGATAGTTGCGGCGAGAATCTCCCGTCGCTCGGGCGTCAACGTCTTCGAATCCGCCAGGCCGGAGATCGGTTTCCCTGCATCGAGTATAACAGCTGCCGCTACCACCGGACCGGCCAGAGGACCGCGCCCAGCCTCATCCACACCCGCTACCAGCGAACTATGCATGCTCCCCAAAGTGCCGCCAACTGTTTTCAAGCCCCGGTTCCCTGTGCACTGAGTACCTGCATAACGGCATCGGCGGCTCGCTCATTGGCGTTTCTACGTAATTGTTCGTGCATTCCCTTGAGCGTGCCAATAATGGACTTAGATTTTTCAGGGTGCTCCAACAGATGTTCCACCGCACGTCCCAACTTCTCAGGAACAGCATTCCCTTGAATGAGTTCTGGCACAAGCTGACAACCAGCCAGGTTATTCGGAAGCGAATAAAGCTTAACATGCGCGAACAAACGTATTAGGAAATAAGTAAAAACAGAAACTTTGTAGGTTACAACCATCAGCCGACTCAACAAGGCGGCTTCCAGGGTCGCCGTACCCGACGCCAGAAGAACGACATCCGACGCCGCCATGGCCTCACGTGACCTACCGTCCAACTGCATGATCGGGAAGTTGGCGGCCACATTTCGCTCAAGTGCTGCCTCAAAAATCGCACGCGTCTCTGCGCTAGCCAAGGGCGCCACGAAATGAAGCGATGGATTTCGTCGATACAACCAGCAAGCAGTCTCGACAAACAGATCAGCATGTCTATTGAGCTCGTTAATGCGGCTGCCGGGCAACAGCGCAACGATGGTTTTGTCTGCTGGCAACCCGAGCTCCCTGCGGTAGCGACCCTGGTCAACCGTATCTTCGATCAGGTCCGCAAGAGGATGGCCAACGAACGTGACCGGTACCGCGTGCTCTTGGTAGTAACGCGCTTCGAATGGGAACAACGTCAGCATATGATCTACCGCCTTTTTTATCTTGTGAATTCGGTAACTACGCCACGCCCATACGGTCGGGCTAACGTAATGGACAGTAGCTATCCCGGCCGCCCTCAGCCGTTGTTCCAAGCCAAGGTTGAAATCCGGCACGTCAATTCCGATAAAAAGGTCGGGCGGATCGCTCAGAAAGTGCTTGATGAGGTCTTTGCGCATCCAGTAGATCTGAGGGTATTTTCCGACTGCTTCCATTAGCCCGATTATGGATAGCCATTCCATCGGAAACATTCCTTTGCATCCCTCTGCTTCCATCCGTTCTCCGCATACACCTTCGAAGCGCGCTTCGGGAATGCGCTTTTTGAGCGCCTTAATCAAACCGGCGCCAAGCACATCCCCAGAGACCTCGCCTGCTACGATGCCGATTCTTATTGGTAACCCTGAAGCTGACACGCTATCGAATAATGCCGCGTTCTGATGCCTTGATGAACGAAACGAGCTCTTTGACTTCAGTTAGATCAACTGCCTTGTCTTCTAGTTCACTAATGGCCTCGCTGATCTTGAGACCGGATTTGTAGATAGTCTTGTACGCGCTTCGCAAGGCCTCAATGGTGCTTTGTGGAAACTGGCGCCGCTTCAAGCCGCGAATATTGATGCCATACGGTTCAGCCGCATTGCCCGCCGCCAGCACGTACGGCGGAATATCCTTGAACGCGATGGTACCTAACGCTGTGATGGAATGCGCGCCCACACGGCAAAATTGATGGATGACGGTAAAACCCCCTAGGACCGCGTAATTACCCACGTCCGCATGGCCAGCCAGGCTAGCACAATTCACCAGTATCGTGTGATTAGCAACTGAACAATCATGGGCCACGTGTACGTAGGCCATAAGAAAATTATCGTCGCCGATTCGAGTTACACCCGCCCCATCCACTGTGCCGCGATTCAACGTACAGTATTCCCGTATGGTGTTTCGATCACCGACTTCAAGCCTGGTCGGTTGACCACGATAACTCGCATGTTGTGGCGCTTCACCAATAGAGCAGAACTGATAAATCTTGTTTTCTTGTCCGATGCGTGTCGGACCATTTATAACTGCATGGGGACCTATCCATGTGTTATCGCCGATTTCCACGTCGTCGCCGATGACCGTAAACGGGCCGACTTCAACATTTTTCCCTAACTTCGCGCCAGAATCGATGATAGCCTGCGGGTGAATCACTCAGGCTCGGCCCTATAAGTACTCATGAGTTCAGCGGTTACACAAACCTTTCCGTCCACATGGGCAACTCCATCGAACTTCCAGATCCCTTTCATCCTTCGCGTTACGGACACAGTTATTTTCAATTGATCGCCGGGCACAACCGGCCGACGGAAGCGGGCCTTGTCAATGCCAACTAGATATATGGCGCCACTTGTGCCCGGTGCTAGACCTAGACTCCTAAAAGCGAGAATACCGCTCGACTGAGCCATCGCCTCGATCACTAACACGCCTGGCATGAGGGGGAGATGCGGGAAGTGGCCTTGAAAAAATGGTTCATTGATAGTGACGTTTTTTAGCGCAGTAAGCGATGTGTCTTTCTCGTACTCGATAACGCGATCGATCAGCAGAAACGGGTATCGATGTGGAATGTGTTCCAATATTTGGGCGATGTCGAAGTTGCTCAAGTTTTTCTCGCTTCAGAAAGGTGTGCTATCTGCATCTCCAGCGCTTTAAGGCGCTTCGCCATCTCATCAAGTTGTGACAGTCTAACCAAGTTGCGCTTCCATTTTTCCGCCGGCTCTACTTTGAGACTGGATGAGTAAGCGCCAGGCTCGCTAATCGAACTTGTGACGCGCGAACCTAACGCTATGTACACATCATCTGCGATCTCCAAATGGTCGGAGAAAGCGACTTGGCCGCCAATGGCGCAGCGTCGGCCCACACGCGTACTTCCAGCTATACCAACGCAGGCTGCAATCGCGGTATCGTCACCAATATGAACATTGTGTGCAATCTGAATTAGATTATCCAATTTTACGCCGTTACCGATAACTGTATCGTCCATGGTACCTCGATCAATGGCCGTGTTTGCCCCAATTTCGACATCGTTGCCAATTCGCACGCCACCAAGCTGGGGAACCTTTAACCACGCCGAACCATAATTAGCAAAACCAAATCCATCGCTGCCGATTACGACCCCTGGATGTAACAAACAGTTCTCGCCGATAACACAACCGTAATTCACCATGACACGGGCAACCAGTCGCGTGTTCGCACCTATCACAGATCGAGCCCCGACGAAACACCCTGGCCCAATAAAAGCATCGCTCCTAATGACAGCGCCAATCTCTATGACGGCCTGTGGACCAACCCATGCGCTATCTGCAATGGTTGCATCGTCGGCGACGCAAGCGGTCGCATGCACGCCAGAATCGAACGGGATACGGGGATTAAACAGGGTGGCAACTCGCGCAAAGCAAAGGCGTGGGTTTTCTGCGATAAAAACGTTGCTAGGGCATTTGTCGGCATTATTCGCTGTCAGAATTACAGCGCCCGCCGATGTCTTGGACAGTGCCGCATAGTATTTCTTGTTCGTGACATAAGTAATGTCATGCGGACCGGCGTTATCTAGAGTCGCGACATCATGGATCTCTACATCTGGATCGCCACGGATCTGGCCATTAAAACGGCGCGCCAGATCAGCAAGTTTAAATACCATCTCTACTCTGACTTCTTGTTGAGTTTTTCCAGAACTTTGTCAGTAATATCGATCTTACTACTCGCATATATGGTCCCCTCATGGACGATTAGATCGTATTTTTCCTGCTTGGCGATCTCCAGTATTGCCTTCTTGACGATCTTTTGCAGCACCGCCAATTCTTCATTTCTACGCAAATTGTAATCTTCCCTGAATTCCTGGGTTGCGCGCCTAAGGTTTCGTTTCATGACGAGGATTTCCCGTTCTTTCGCACGTCGGTCTGCGTCCGTCATGATCAGCCCGTTCTTCTCGAGATCGTCCTCCAGTTCCCTTATGTCGTTCTGCATCGACACAAGCCGCTTATCTCGTGGGCCAAACTCGGACTCGAGCTTCTTCAACGCGGCCTCACCTTGCGGTGCCTCCTCGATGACTTTGACGGCGTTTACATAGCCAATCTTGATACCCTGCGCCGAAACCACATTGGCTGACAAAAGAAAAATGAATACGAGTAACACTCCGAACAACTTGTACCAAAAAGCTCTCGTCTCCAAAACTTACTCCTGTATGCTTATCTCAATGGCACGCCTAGGCTAAACTGAAACCGCTCGAGCTCGTCACCTGACTCATCATTCAGGGGGGTCGCATAACTCAGCGCCAGAGGTCCCACCGGGCTTAACCAATTAAACGCCAATCCAGTAGAATAACGCAACAGGTCCAGATCAACGTCGTCATCTGGGCCATATACCTGGCCCGCGTCCACAAACAGGCTCAGACGCATACTCTCCTGCTCTTCGCCTGGAAGGGGAAATATGTACTCCAAGTTGCCTAGCACCCGTTTACTGCCCCCGATCGGGTCAAACGGGGCTCTAGCGTCCCGCGGCCCCAGCGATCGCGACTCGAAACCGCGTACAGTATTGGTCCCACCAGCAAAGAAATTCTTGTAAAACGGCAGTTCCTCGGTATCGCCATAGCCCCGACCCCACCCCAATTCACCTTTGGCGCGGAAGGTCGTGCGGCGGCTCACCGGCCAGTAACGAGCCGCTTCATAAGTGAGCCTATAGTATTCAAGGTCGCTGCCAGGCACTGAAATCTCTCCCGAAAAGCGCTGTATCGCACCCTTGTGAGGGAAGAGAAATCTATCGAGCGAGTCTTGTGACCAGCCAAGGGTCATTTTGAGGATATCGTTTTCCGGGCCATTTGCCGCCACAAAATCCTGGGCGACCTGGGCACTGGCTACGGTAGTCTTAATTTCAGTTCGCTCAACATCAAGGCCAAGATTCACCTTGCGCGTTTCACTGATCGGGATCCCAAAGAAAATGCCGCCGCCGCGACTGTTGGTTACATAGTCACCGATATCCAAGTCCGTGGTGTCGATGTCACGAATGAATATTCGAAATCCACGACTTAGGCCCCCTTTTCTAAAGTACGGATTCACATAGCGAAGCGACACGGCGTTAACCGAATCACTCTGGTTGAGGCTGAGAGCCGCCTCTCGTCCGGTTCCAAACAGATTGCTCTCTGAAACACTTGCATTGATCAACACGCCTTCGCTGTCTGAGAAACCAACTCCGAAAATAAGATTCCCCGTCAACCGCTCCTTGACTCGGATTATGATATCCACTTGATCCGGTGTACCTGGAACCGTAGGCGTTTCGACCGTGACAGAACTGAAAAACCCCAGTCGTTGCAAGCGCTCACGCGATCGACGTATCTTGCTCGCCGAATACCACGCACCTTCGAATTGACGCATCTCCCGCCGTAACACTCCATCCTGCGTGGATAAGTTTCCTTCAAATCGAATCCGCCTCACATACACCCGCTTGCCAGGATCAATAAAGAACGTAAACGCAACAGTAGCGTTTTCCTCATCAACCTCAGGGACGGCATTAACGTTAGCGAACGCGTATCCTTGATCGCCCAACGCATCGTTGATACTTTTCGCCGTCTCCGTAATCTGCCTGCGTGAGAATATATTTCCAGCTTTAACGAGCAATAATGCATCAAGTTCCTCTTTCGGTATTACGAACTTCCCTGCAAAATGTACATCAGAGATCGTGTACTTTTTACCCTCGACAATATTTATGGTTATATAGATCTCTTCTTTATTCGGCGCGATAGACACCTGTGTAGACTCGATGTCGAATTCCAGAAAACCTCGGTCCTGGTAAAAGTTTCGTAATCTTTCTAGATCGCCGACTAACCGTTGTCGCGAGTACTTATCTTTCTTCCGAAACAGACCTGGTTTTTCGCGTAACTCCAGGAGTTTCCGCAGTTCCTTCTCAGAAAAATGGTGGTTACCAATCAAGTTTATTTCCTTGATGCGCGCAGTCCGACCCTCTGCAACATCGATCTGAACCGCAACCCGGTTACGCTCCAAGGGCGTTACAGAGGCCTTTACTTTTACAGAGTACCGCCCACGACTGAAGTACGTTCGCCTGAGTTCCTGCTCGATCTTTTCCAACAGCGAACGATTGAACACCCGCCCTTCGACAAATCCTCCTTCTCGCAAGCTCTGCTTCAACTCACTCTCAGAAACATCTCGCGTGCCAGATATTTCAATGCTGGCGATGGCCGGTCGTTCGCTCACGGTCACGATCAGCACATCTCCATCTCGCTCAAGACGTACATCCTGGAAAAACCCTGTCTGGAAGAGTGCCCGGATCGCCTGTTGGGCGCCCTTTTCTGTCAACGTATCACCGACCTTAATAGGGAGATAATTGAACACGGTGCCGGCGGAGATACGCGGTGCACCTTCGACGCGGATATCATTGACAATGAACGCCTCAATGGTGGCCATAACCGACGTAGAAAACGCGCATAAGAGCAGCGCTGCAAGTAGTCTTTGCATTAGTCTCCTAGTGGAAAATGCGGAGAAGAACTACTGAAAGATTCTCGTAAAATCGTTATAGAAGGCTAAAACCATCAAGCCGATCAGGACCAGTATGCCGAACTGCTGACCCCAAATCATCGTTCGCTCAGAGACAGGGCTACCCTTTATTGCCTCAATGCAGTAATACATCAGGTGGCCACCGTCGAGTATGGGAATCGGCAATAGATTGAGCACCCCCAAGCTTATGCTTACGAGGGCCAAGAACATAAGAAACGGAACGAGACCGATCCTAGCCGTCTGGCCCGCGTATTGAGCAATGGTAATGGGACCGCTAATATTCTTGGCCGATACCTCGAGCTTTAGCATCTTAAACAGCATCTTTACAGTCAGCACAGACAGCGACCAGGTGCTGGCTGCACCCTCAACAAGTGCTTCGAGTGGCCCGTAGCGAACCTGTACACGCCACTCAGGGGGAATTTCGCCGTAGCTTGGCGCAATTTTTATTAAACCTACGGTCTTGCCGTCTCGTTGCACCGGCTCGGGTGTCAAATCAAAGGTTAGTCGTTCACCGGCACGGTCGATAGTAATCTGTATTAACTCACCGGCCCTCGGACTTACGCCTTCGACTACATCTTCCCAGGTCTCAATGGGCTGGTCACCGATCCTTATGATTCGATCGCCAACTCGCATTCCCGCATTCTTTGCCGGGCCCTCTTTCAAATCGCCGATGACCGGCAAAATTTCTGGGACATAACCGTATAGCCCCAATCCGCTCCCCAACAATGCCGCATTCACTTTGCTCACGGGCAATTCTGATAAGTCTAATATCCGTGTCTGTAACACTCCATCTTTATCTCTCACTACGGCTCGTATCGTCGAGCCATTAAGAGCGCGTTCAAAGATATACAAACGCCGATGATTCCAGCTAATAACGTCCTTATCGTCCAACTGCAACAGCTCATCATCAACACGGAAACCGGCTTTCTCAGCGATCGATCCTTCTACAACCTTTCCAACAACTGGTTTGATGCCGTCTATGCCGATCATGTACAAAGCCCAATAAGCAAACACGGCAAATATGAAATTGAACAGTGGTCCGGCAACAACCACCGCTATGCGCTTGGGAATAGACTGTCGATTGAAAGCCCGGTGTACTTCGCTCTCCGGAACCTCGCCTTCGGCTTCATCTAGCATTTTTACATAGCCACCCAGTGGCAGCACGGCAACCACGAGCTCAGTTCTATCGGCACCAAAACGGCACGACCACAATGGTTTGCCAAATCCAATCGAAAAACGCAGTACTTTGACGCCTACCTGCTTAGCGACCCAGTAATGACCAAACTCGTGCACGACGATCAGGATCCCCAAGGCCACAACAAAGGCTAAAATTGCAAAAAGGATATCGATCACTAGAGCCCCCTCGCGGCTTTGTAGTTCGAACCTGCGACAAAACTGCTGGCAGAGGTTCGCGCCGCTGCGTCATCAGCTAGCACTGCCTCTAGGTCATTGTCATCGTTCAGGCTGACATTAGATAACGTATGCTCGATCACACCAGATATATCTGTAAAGCGGATTCTATGATCGAGAAATGCTTCCACCGCGACCTCATTAGCGGCGTTCAGTATAGCTGGCGCTGTGCCGCCTGCCTGGGCGGCATCGCGAGCTAATGCAAGGCAAGGGAATCTTCCCACGTCGGGTGGTTCGAAATCGAGTTGTGCCACCTCGAATAGATCGAGGCTTTTGACACCCGACTCGATGCGTTCCGGCCATGCTAAGGCATGAGCAATAGGGGTACGCATATCTGGGTTACCGAGCTGTGCCAGCACGGATCCATCTTTGTATTCCACCATCGAATGTACAACACTTTGTGGGTGTATCAAGATTTGCACATGATCAGGCGTACAACCGAATAGCCTGCAAGCCTCGATTAACTCCAAGCCCTTGTTCATTAGCGTGGCCGAGTCCACCGAAATCTTTCGACCCATCACCCAGTTAGGATGGGCGCAGGCCTGTTCTGGTGTGACAGCTACAAGATCTTGTGGCTGGGCTGTCCTAAACGGCCCACCGGAACACGTCAGCAGGATTCGTCGAACCGCGGCATGATTTCTCCCCGGCATATATCCAGCTGGCATACATTGAAAGATGGCATTATGCTCGCTATCGATCGGCAAAAGTTCTGCGCCAGAACGGCGTGCTTCACGTATAAACAAATTTCCGGCCATAACGAGTGGCTCCTTGTTAGCGAGCAACACTCGTTTTCCCGCCTGCACGGCGGCCAGGGTTGGAAGCAAGCCAGCCGCACCGACGATAGCCGCCATTACAATGTCCGTTGCCGAGTTAGCAACAACTTCCTGCAGTGCGGCCACGCCAGATGTCACTTCCGTTTCTAAGCCTACTACGCTGACCATCTCCCTAAGTTTTATACCGGCAGACTCCTCTAACATCACCGCATGATCAGGGCGCAGTCGCTGACATTGCTCGAATAGTCGGTCCACCTGCGTATTCGCAGTTAAGGCAACGACCTTGAAACGCCCGGGGTGACGCGCTATTACATCGAGGGTGCTCACGCCAATCGACCCCGTAGAACCCAGTACGGTCACTCCCTTCAGTGTGTTCATGCCTTCATACCCTGAAAAGAAGCGCCCAGCAGCCCAGCGCGAACACCGGCGCCGCTGCGGTTATCGCATCAATACGGTCAAGCACTCCACCATGGCCAGGCAACCAGTGTCCACTGTCTTTCGCCCCTGCCAATCGCTTTAGCTTGCTTTCTACCAAATCACCCAGCACAGAAAAAAGCGACGCACAAACAGCCACCACAACCCAGGCGAACAGACTCAGCCCTTGCAACTCCCAAATCATGGCCCCGCAGAAATAAGCCAACAAGATAACCGCAACGAGTGCGCCGAACAGGCCTTCCACCGTTTTACCCGGGCTCACTCGAGGAGCAAGACCTGTTTTGCCCCATCTCTTACCCACAAAATACGCGCTGGTGTCAGCGATCCATACAAGTGCGAAGAAAAACAACAATACAGCCGGGCTGATGGGATCGATCCGGTGAAGATAGATTGCCGCAAGCCACGCTGGTATTAGTACAAACGCACCGCTCACAAGTCTCCCGGTCACAGAATGAAACATGGCACTTGAACCCTCGGAGCGACGTACTAGATCAAAAAATGCCCAGACCCACCAAACCGCGGCTACCGCCGTAATTGCCACCGCCAACGCCGAAAAGCGCCAAATACCTACCGAGGTCATGCCAGCCACAATGCCTAACGACACCACATAGATTATTCGGTGCGACAATGCTTGAAGCCCGGACAACGCGGCCCACTCCCAGGCTGCCACCAATATAAAAATCCCCAGCACTACGCCAAGCCATGATGAAGACAGATAGATCATGGCAGCGACAACGAGCGGCAACAGCACTAATGCTGTCAACACACGCTGCTTAAGCTTGCCGGGTGGCCTCGATTTGTTCACCGGTAAGACCGAACCGACGTTGACGTGCAGTATAGGAATCCAGCGCCAGATCAAATTGGGAGCGGTCAAAGTCGGGCCACAGAATCGGCGCAAAGTACAACTCAGTATACGCAAGCTGCCACAGGAGGAAATTACTAACACGCTGTTCACCCCCGGTGCGTATAAACAAATCTGGATCAGGAGCATCGTGCATGCTTAATGAAGCCTCAATCATCTCTGGAGTAATAGCATCCGCCTCGATCTTCCCTTCCTGTGCGCGCCTAGCAAGCTCCGCGCATGCCTGCGCAATATCCCAGCGTCCGCCATAATTAGCAGCTATGGTTAGCACTAGTCTTTCATTATCGCGCGTTAACGCCTCAGCATTCTTGATCCTACGAACAGCATCCTTTCCAAAACGATCGATATGGCCGATCACCCGAAACTTAATATTGTTCTCATGTAGTTTTTTTAATTCTTCATCGAGTGCGCTAACAAATAATTCTATGAGAGACTTGACCTCTAGTTTCGGCCGACGCCAATTCTCACTACTAAATGCAAACAGCGTCAGATATTTGATCCCTTTGTCGCCGCAAGCGCTAACTAGTTCACGTACCCGTTTTACACCTTTTGAATGTCCAGCTATCCGCGGCAGACGCCGTTGCGTTGCCCAACGTCCATTACCATCCATAATGACGGCGACATGCTGAGGTAAAGATGAACCGCGCGGCACTTGCCGGATTGGATTTGCGATACTGCTTTTACTCATCGATCAGAGAACCTTAGATCTGCATAATATCTTGCTCTTTGACCTCGACAAGCTTGTCTATTTCAGCGATAAACCGATCCGTGAGTTGTTGCATGATATCTTCAGCCCGCCTGTCGTCATCCTCTGAAATCTCCTTCTTCTTCAGCAAATCCTTGAGGTCGTGATTACCGTCGCGGCGAATGTTGCGTATAGCGATCTTAGAGTTTTCGCCCTCGCCACGTACAACCTTGGCCAATTCATTCCTACGCTCTTCCGAAAGTGGTGGTAGCGGAATGTGTATTGTCTGGCCCGACGTTGCCGGGTTAAGTCCAAGGTCCGACTCGCGGATCGTTTTCTCAACCTTCGCTACCATATTCTTGTCCCAGGGGGTGACGCTGATAGTCCGCGCATCGGCTACCGTGACATTGGCCACTTGGTCGATTGGCGTTGGGGTGCCGTAATAATCGACCCTTAGATGATCGAGTAAACCGGCATGTGCACGCCCTGTCCGAACTTTCGCCAGATCTGATTTGAGTGCCTCTACTGATTTTCCCATCCGCCTTTCAGCATCTTTCTTTATTTTCTCCATCTCAACTTCCATCTCCAGCCTGCATTAGGGTGCCTTCGTTCTCACCCAATACAATACGCAGTACATTACCTGGTTTGTTGATATTGAACACCCGCACCGGAAGATTCTGTTCGCGACATAAAGCAACGGCGGTCGCATCCATAACCGCTAGTTTCTGCTCAAGCACCTGATCATAGCTGAGCGCGCTATAAAGTGTAGCATCCGCGTGACGTACTGGATCCTTGCTGTACACGCCATCAACTTTCGTCGCTTTGAGTACGATATCAGCGTTTATCTCGATCCCACGAAGGCTTGCCGCTGTATCGGTAGTGAAGAAAGGATTGCCAGTGCCTGCCGCAAACAGAACCACATGACCTTGGTCCAAATGATAGAGCGCCCGCTGTCGGTTGTAAGGCTCGGCAATTTGATCCAGGCGAATAGCCGACTGCAGATGTGTCGGCACATCCTGGCCGGCGAGTGCATCTTGCAAAGCCATTGCATTCATGACAGTTGCCAGCATGCCTATGTAGTCGGCGGTCGTACGCTCCATGTTTGCCGCCGTCGATGCGGCACCACGAAATATGTTACCGCCACCAACCACAATGGCAAGTTGTA